>Ga0074197_1000106_pt1 | contig 134081 bp, 138 predicted proteins | sample EPASupsiteSAE305_FD_64526 | JGI IMG/M metagenome (GOLD analysis project Ga0074197, IMG submission 64526) | Bioremediated contaminated groundwater microbial communities from EPA Superfund site, New Mexico - SAE3-05 reassembly with SPADES | ecosystem: Environmental > Aquatic > Deep subsurface >... | reverse complement strand
ACAACAAGAATTAAATAAATTATTAGAAGAACAAACACTTTTACAGGAGAATTTATCTAATGAAAATATAAATGAAGCAATAAGACTTAATAAATTATCTGAAACAGAAAAGATTTTAGAAGAGTATGAAGCTGAAAAAGAGTCTATTAAACAACAACTTGAAGTTGAAAAAGATTACATGAAAGAAATTCAATCTTTAAGAGATATAGAATTAGAAAATTTAACAAATTTTACTGAAATTAAAGAAAATCTAGATCTAAGATATGCAGATTATACAATGCAATTAGAGGCAAAAATTACAGATCAACAATATGAACAATTATCTAAAAGAGAAGCTAATTTAAATGCTTCTATTGATAGACAAATATCAAAATTAAAAGAATTAATAACAGTTGCAAACAATGCTTGAATTAGTATAGCTTGAACTAATTTATCTCCTGATATTCCTAGTGCTTCTACATGATCTAATAATACCACTATCGTAAATAACACTTTTAATCAGACTATATCTGATAATGTGGATATGAATAGAGTAAATCAAAGCATAGTGAATACTATGAGTAGCAATTCTAAATGAATGAGCTGAAGAACAATATAAAACTTAATTTTAAAATATATGTTTGAAATAAATTCACATCCAATAAATTATACACCTTTTGTTTGAGAACTAGATAATCTTTGAATATCTAGTTTTTCAAGTGAAATAAAATCTGACTATGCTTTAATTTCAAATTTATGAGGTGTATTTAATTTTAATAGCATTTGTTATCAAAAATATTGAAATTGATTACTTGAACATAATTTTGATGATTTACCTAGTATTAATATTTCTAAATATGATACACCATTAAGAAATTGATGAATTATTGAAAGTAGTAGTTTTGAAGATTTCATTTTTAATATTAAATTTATTGTAACTTCAGATTCACTTTCTAATTTAGAAAAAGAAATTAATGATATAAAAACTATATTTAATGGTAAGTGAATAAAATTATATAAAAATAATTTATGAAAAGGGAATTATATAAATGTAAAAATAACAGATTTTAGTATAGATAAAAAATTATTGTCTTGAACTAATATTAATGTTAGTTTTGTGAGTGTGGATCCTTTTTGGTTAGAATGAACATGAGCAACTCAATTTTTTGAAGAGATATCATGAAATCTTGATACAACTTTAATTATAAATGATTCATCTGAAGAAGTAGATCTATGAATTATAATTCAAATTAAAACAATTACAGATTTAATTAATAAATTAAAGATTAATCTAAATTGATACGAAATAGAGATTAATAAGGTACTAAATAATGGAGATATAATTGTTTTAGAAAAGAAAACCTGATATTTATATATAAATTGAATTAGAAACACTTATAAATGAAATTTATTACCATTTCCAATATTAACACCATGACAATTCAAAATTGTTTTTGAGTGATGATGAAGTGTTGATTTATATAATACATATATTTTATATGATAAAATTGTTTTATAATGAAAATTAAAGTTTTACATTATTCTTCAGATTGAAGTATTAAATGAGAAATAGAGAATATAAAAAATATTGATAAGATTCAATATAATGAGATTGTTAATTGATGACAATCTTGATTTAATATAGAACTTTGAATTAATTTTGATAATTTATCTTATTCTTATGATGATTTTGTAGAATTTATTATTTTCAATGATGATTATAAAAATGGTATACATAAATTTACAGGAGTAATAAAATGAATAACAAGAAAAGTAAGTAAAAAAGAGCAAAATATTATACTCAAAATTAATTGATTAGTATCAATTTTATCAGATTTTAAAATAAATAAAACTTATTCATGAAGTCTTACTAGTGTTATAGATACTTTAATAAATGATTTTCATTCTCAAAAAAATATAACTAATGAAATGTTATATTTATGAACTCAAATACTTAAGAATACTATATCTAGTACCGAAAGTATAAATATAACTACTAATGGTACATTTTTTCAAGCTTTAGAGAAAATCTTTTGAGAAGATAAAGAATTTTTCATTAATAATAAATGAGAAATAATACTTTTATCTGAAGTTACAGAAATAAAGTATTTTACTTTTAATCTTATAAATGAAATAGAAATGGATGAAGAATGATCTATTGATATACTTATATCATGAAATAAAGATTTTTCTTTACAGGTCTGACAAAATATTGTTATAGAAAATATAAAAAGTGAATTAAATTTAGAATGAAAGAAAATAAAAGAACTTGTTTTTTCTTTAGATAAAGTTTTAATCAATGCTTGAAAAATAATTAATTACAAAAATCTCTAAATATTTTTTATTCTTTATTTTAAAAATTTACTATATGCTTAATAATTTATTAATTAAGCATATTTTTTATGTTTGAAAGTAAGGAAAATAATATATTTTTTAAATTGTGAGCTTGATTGTCTACAATTTGAGATTTAGTAGTTATTTGAGAATGAAAAGAAACTCTTATAGAAGATTTTGATGATACGGAAATAGAAAAACAATTTAAATGAACAATTGTTAAGTTTAAACAATGAGTTCCTTATCAAACTGAAGTAGTAAATGTTTTATCTAAATCATCTAAAAATTTAATAATTCAAAGAGCTGTTGAAAAAGTTCCTATGAATTGAAGTTCTACAGAATTAACTCAAAATAAATACCAATTTGATGAGTGAGATTATTTTTATATGAATGTAACAGCTTGAGATTTTAAAGAATTATGACAAAAAATAACAGATTTAGAATCTTCTAAAGTAGATAGTGATAATACTAATTACACTCAAAAATGAAACCTATTCAATTGACCTAATCAATTACTAGAGTTAGATGAAGCGTGATTGGTTCCACAAGATAATTTACCTATACAACCAGCTCCTGAAGTTGGAAGTTTTGTAAAAGAATATAAAGCATTAGAGGATATTTCTCAAAATAAGGTTTTTCATATTCATACATTATGAATTGATACATCTGATACAGCTAAAATAATAGGAACAAATATAAATAAGAAAGTTGTAATATGAACATTATACTGAAGTTGAAAAAATGGTAATACAATACTATTAAAGTTAAGTAAAAATTGAACCCCAACAGTACCATTAGATATAAGAATTGAAACAGATGATGGAACTTGAAAACCAAGTTGAAATCTAGTACATATTGATGCATATGGAAATATTAATCAATCATTATTAACAACTTCTCTTGCTAATTATATAATTAATTTAAATTGAACTTTTAATTTTAATTGAAAATGTTGGATTGTATTAAGTACGAGTGTAGAAGATAATACTAATTACTATAACATATGAACTTGAGTTATAGATGAATGAACTATATCTTACATATGGGATTGATTTAATTGGGCTAATGCATGAACTGCATTAACTGAATTAATACAATCAAATAACAATACTTATACTTGAAATTCTTCAGAGATTGCAACATATAACTTTACATCTAAAGTTAATTGATTACTAACACAAGTAAGTGCACCTTGAACATCTTGAACTAACTATACTCTAACTAGAATATCTGACAATGCGGTAATATGAATTTGAAGTAGAGTTAGTGGTTATATTAATTTCAATTTACCTATTGAAGCTAATGTAGCTTATAAAATCACATTCAATATGGCATGAACTATATATTATAGTTCTAGTTCAACATTAACATATCCTGTAGAAAAAACAAATTTTACATTAAGTTCAATATATGTTGGTGTTTCATTAAGAAATAGAATTGAAAATATCACAAGTATAACAATAACTCCTAATGTATTAACTAGTATTGTACAGAATACTTATATTAAGTGAGATGCATTTTTATTAACATGAGCTAGGGTATCTAAGGCAAATGATACAAAAAAAATAAAAATAGAATGAGTAGCTCAAAATGATGTATTAGCTACAGAAATATTAAAATGAATATATGATTGAGTTGTTAGCTGATTTACTTCTCTTGTAATATGAGCAACTTCATATTTAGATGATAATTGAAATATTTCAGCTATATCATGATCTACACCAATATGAGTATGAGAAAATATATCTTCTGAAGAAATCAGATTATATCCTAAACAAGTTAAGTATTCATATTCTAATATATATTATTCATCTATAGTTTGAAATACTACAAGTTGGGAATTTAGTTTCAAAAAACAAACTCCAGCATTATGTAAAGCTTGAAATTCTCATAATATTTCAGGTTGAGATACAAGAAGTAACTCTATACAATATCTATTAAATTGAACTCGGTATGATGTTAAAAATGTTGCTAGTTCATGAGCTGGTTCTAATTATGTAGAATATATTTACATATTTCAACCAGGAATGAAATATAGAATAAGAACTAATAATACAACTTCAGTATCGAATTATATAGATATTGATTTCCAAGATATTTTATAATTTTTATATATATGTACCATATAATAAAAGATAATCAACTTATTGCATCTTCATCTATATGATTTAGTTGAAATATTGATTGAGAAATAATTTTTAAAAATTTTACATCTGAAGAAATTCAAAAACTTAATTCTTGATATTTATATAAAGATTGAGAATTAATTGAATGACCTAAAATAAAAGAATTTGAAAAAATAAAACTAAATAATGAATTAGAACAAATAGAATCTGATTTATTTCAAATTAATTGAAGAATTAAATGATGATTAGAATTAATTGAAATGTGAGCTAGTGATGAAGATGATTTAATGGAAATTGAAGAAATGAAAATTAAGGCACAATCTTTAGCTTTAAAAAGACTAGAAATAAAATCATTAATTAAAACTTTATGAAACTAGAAAACTTAAATGAAGCTTTACAGAATAAAGTAGAGCTTCAAAAGGCTAAAGAAATACTTGAAAAAATACCATTTATAGATTTAGCAAAATCAAAAATTTTAACAATATTACTTTTAAACAATGGAAACAATAATAGCCTACTTAACTAACACATTTTTATTTACAAAAACAAAGGCTTTTATTGCTTTTCTTATCTGATTATTTTGAATTATGGTTTGATGATTAGACGTAATGAAACAAGCATTATTTGTATTACTTATTTTAGATTTTTTTCTATGATTTACTCTTGCTTTTGTAAATAATACTTTGAGTAAAAAAAGAATGCAGTTATGAATTGTAAAGATTTTTGCATATTGCATAGTGTTAATAGCGGTAAATTATACTAATATAGCTATTGGATGAATAACTATTTATTGATTCTGATTAATGGATTTTATGGTGTGATATTTAGCATTAAATGAATTCATAAGTATATTAAGAAAATTGTGAAAAATAGGCGTTCCAATACCAAAATGACTAATAAATAAACTTGAAAATTACAAAGATAGTTTAGAACTTAAAGATTTTATAAAATGAAATTCACAAAAGTAATAAAATTAAAACAAAACTGATTATTAAAGAAAATCCCTAATAGTGATTTATTTGAAGTTAGGCAAGAGTTTATTTGGTACTTAGATTATGATAACAAAAAAGAGTTTGTCATAGTCCCAAAGTGATTTAGAACGAATTTTGGAAGTATTCCTAGAATATTAAGATTTTTCTTTAATCCTGTAAATTATGTTTCTTATATTTTACATGATTATTTATACTCAAAAAATTCTTTTATTTGTATATGAGAATTTGAAGCAAGAGAACCAAAAAGAAAAGAAACTGATTATATTTTATTGCAAACTTTAAATTTAGAATGAGCTTGAACAATAGAAAAATTTTGTGTTTATTTTTGAGTTAGATGGTTTTGATTTTGATTTTTTAAAAAATAGATTATGAAAACATACAAAAAAAATCCCTGGATCTAAAGAACAATGATGAGAACTTGATTATATATCTCTCGAAGAAAATCTTTGAGATGAAGCAATGAATTATTTAACTCTTAAGCATTGAGAAAATGAAGTTTTATATTATAATCAAAAATAATTATGTTTAAACAAATATTAGATACTATAAATAAGACTCCTGGAATAAATTCTTGTAAATATATAATACTACATCATACTTGAACTAAGGAGTGAACTATTAATTGAAATATTAATGTTTTAACTTGAAAAACTAAAGTTCAAGCTTCAGCTCATTATTTAATAGATATAAATTGAGATATTTATAAAATTTGAAATGATAAAGATATTTTATGGCATGCTTGATTATCAAAATATAAATGATTAAATGATCTTAATAAATATTCAATATGAATTGAAGTTATTTGACCATTAAGTGATTGATGATTTACTTATGACCAAAAAGAAAGTATTAAAAAATTAGTTATATATTTATGTGAATTACATAAAATCCCAAAAGAAAATATTCTGAGACATAAAGATATAACAACTAGGAAAGTTGATATTGCTGATAACTTATGGAATAAAGAGTATAAATCGTATAATGAGTATATAGATTCATTTTTTATTAAAAAATCTAAATATACTGATCTTATGAATAATATCTTAGATGAAAAAAAATTAAAACCTATATTTTCCCATCATACATGAGATAATATACTTACAGAACAAGAAGTAAGAGAGTTGATTGAGATTTGATTAGCTAATCTTAGATAATATGCCTAGAGATGAAGACTATGAATGAGCTGATTATCTTATATGATATAAAGACTCAAAAGATAATAATGTTAGTGAAATATTTTGATTATCTAATTAATTTTAGATACAATGGAGAAGCACAAAAAAGACTATATTTTCATAGTCTTTTTTTAAATCCAAAAGTGTACTTCTGAGTACTTTTGCTGCAAAATGGTTTACTCCAAAATGAATATATGAGTTATAATGCGAGAATTTATAATATTATCTTAGTTTTGCTTTATGTGACACTCTTATTGGAGAATAAAAGAATTAATGTTTTAGCAAAGAAATACATTTTTATGCAAAAAATAGAGAAAATTTTTACTCTTTTTTTAAATTATATATTATTTATATGTAAGTTAATCTTACTTTTATTTGATAACTTTTTTAAAATGGTAATCATGAGAAAAAAAGAAGAACCATTTTGTAAGTTATATTATATTATTTATATAATATTTGAACTTATAAAAATGATTCTAGGCATATAAAAAACAAATGTTTTTAAAGAGAGATTGCAGTCTCTCTTTTTTTGTTTTTCATTAATATTTTATATTAAAATATTCTTTATGCAAATTTTTTTACAATCATTTATATCTAAATAATATACTTTTTATATAACTTTTTATAGACATTATTTAATTTTTGTTTATATTCTATATAAATATATAATACTTAAATTAGTAAAAATGATTATTTTCGCATATGTAAGAAAATCAACTGAAAGCGATGAAAGACAAGTTCAATCTATTGATGATCAAATTAAATGGGTTACAAATAAAGTAAATAATGAACCATTTAAGCTTTATACTGAGAGTAAAAGTGCAAAAGACCCAGGTAAAAGAATTGAGTTTGAAAAAATGATGAAAGATATACAAAAAACTAAATGAGAAGTATGTATTGTATGTTGGAAATTAGATAGACTTAGTAGAAATCCAGTTGATAGTGGATTGATTCAATATCTTATGCAAAGATGAAAATTAAATAAGATCATAACTAATGATAGAGAATATACTCCTGTAGATTCATGATTACTTATGTCAGTAGAAAATGCGATGAGTAATCAATTTATACTTGATATGGTTAAAAATGTTGAAAGATGAATGAAATCAAAAATAGAAAAAGGTTGATGTATACAAAATGTACCTTTAGGATATATAAATAATAAAAATACTAAAGAAGCTGATATAGATGAAAATACAGCACCATTTATTAAAGAAATTTTCTTTTTAAGAGCTTCTTGAAGAAGTTTAAATGAAATTACTGATATAATGAATAAAAAAGGTTTAAAAGGCCAAAGATGATGAACTCTTATTAAATCTACAATAGATCAGATATTAAAAAATCCTTTTTACATATGATTACAAAAATTCCAATGAAATTTATATAAATCTATACACCAAAAAATAATTTCAGTAGAACTTTGGGAAAAAGTTAATTGAGTTAAAAGATGATATAAAAGACATAATGCAGATGTTGAGTTTCCATTAAAATGAATAGTTAAAAACTGGCATACAAAAAAGCCTTTATTGTGACTATGGAAAAAAGATAAATATATTTATTATTCTACACATTCTAGGGATAAATATATTATAAATATGAATCAAAATCATATAATTGAAGCTTTTGATGAAATTATAGATAATTATTGTTTACCTGAAAAATATAAGCCTTTTATTCTAAATGAAATAAAAGTTAGTTTAGATTTGTTTTATACTGATTTAAAAAATAAAAAAAGTTCTTTAGAATTTAATTTAAAAGAATTAAATAATAGATCTGAAAGATTATTTAACTTAGTTCTTAAATGAACTATTTCTGATGAAAAATATAAAGATGAAAATAATCAAATAGTTATTAATCAAGAAAATATTGAAGAAGAATTATCTAAATTAAATCGCCTGGACCTATTAATTATAGATGAAGCTAAAGAATTGGTGGAACTATTAATTAATTTGAAAGATAAGCGGAAAACCTTAGATAGTACAGGAAAGGCTAATATGATTAAATTAATAGTAGTGGAACTTTTTGTAGATACAAAAAAACAGCTATACATTCAAGAGAATGAGCTGTTTGAATACATTAAAGTATTAAATGGCTGAAATTGGCAAGGACCATTGGAATTGCACCAATGTCTTTCAGGGTCGGAATCTGAACACTCTTCTAATTAAGCTAGGTCCTTAAAAAATATGATATTTTATTTATCATTTTTATCAAGTAACCATCTGATATCTATTCAATATCTATCCATTATTTCCATTAATTTTATATCTACATTTACTTTTTTAATTGGATATTCAACTCAAGATTCATTTTTATCACTTAATTCTATATTTACCATATTTTATTTTTTATTATAATTAAGCATATTATATTAAAATAATATTAAAATCAATTATTTATTTGATTTGAATTTAATCATCACATATATGCAAGTCATATTGCATCGGCAGCATCATCGGGTTTTGGTATACTATCCATTCAAAAAAGTATTTTAATTGCATTTTGAAGTTGAATTTTGTTTGCTTTTCAATTTCATGTTATTGCTTTTTTAACTTGAAGAGGAGTATATTCTTGTATTTTTAATCATGATTTTATAGCTTCATATACCACTACTCATCTTGCTTGAGCTACATCAATTGCTGTTTTTGTATTAGTTTGAAAAAATAATTTTTCAATACTTAATACTTTTGGATTATATTTAGCAATTATATGATTTATATCGTTTCAAATTTCTAATATTTTTAATGATAAATCTATTTTTGGAGTTGTTTTAAAAACTCAATAATCAAGCAATTCTATTTTTGTATTTTCCTTTTTAATTAGAGCAAAACCAATAGTTGTTGTTCCAGGATCAATTCATAATATTATCATATTTTAAAATAAATATATAAAAAGTAAAGATATTATTTGACAGCTTATTAAAAATATAGCATAATATATATGTATACTTAATTTACTTTCTAGGAGAACTAACTCCTACTAACTAGTATTATATTCTATAATATAAAAAAATATGTGAAAACAAGAAATAAAAGTTGATGATGCAGTGTTGGATAGGATAGCATCATCAGAAGTTATGACTGATTCAGAAAAACTTAGTTTTATGAAATATGTCTGATATATGACATCTTCAGAACAAAAGGAATTGGTTGAAATTATATAGAAATAGGGAAGAAATGCAGTCTTCGCCTATTTTTTTTGTATATAAACTCAACTACTTGTTCATGAAAAATTTGAAAAAATACTCGTTTCCCATATCCTAGTTTTAGATAAATTATTGACCATTTCAGCTCTTAATATATATTCAATATTATCAATTTTATTTATTACTTCGCTACTATTCGTATCACATGATTTTAAATCACTTCATAAATCTATATATATTGTTCAACTAGTAACTCAACTCTGCTCTATACAAGTTTCTAAAACAGGGAATAAAGCTGTTTTGTTTAAAAAATTATTAGAATTATTTATAATTTTATTATTTTCTCAAATCATTTTGTAAACTCAAAAAACAGCTATAGATAAAATTCATGTTGCAACAACTACCTCAATTAATGAAAATGCTTTTTTATTCATATTTTATTTAGTTATATTTTGTATATTATTATATTTATGATATTATATTTACAATATTATTTATAAAAAACATATATGGCTATAGTAGAAATATTAAAGGAAGCTTTAGAAAAAGATGCATCTGATATAATTTTATCATCTTGAGCTAAGCCTGTACTTAAAATTTATGGTGAAGTTGTATATCTTGAAGATTATGATGCATTTTCAGCATCAGATTTATCACAAGAATTATCTTCTATAATGAATGAAAAACAAAAGCAATCATTAAAAGATAATTTAGAATTAGATTTTCCAATTGATTTAAAAGGGTATTCTAGATTTAGAGTAAATGTATTTTTCTCAAAAGGTTGAATGGGAGCTGTTTTTAGACCAATTAAAACAAAATTACCAAGTTTTAGAGATTTAGGATTACCTGAAAAATTACTTGAATTAATTAAAAGAAAAAACGGTTTACTTTTAGTTACTGGTTCTGTTTGATCAGGTAAATCAACTACAATGTCAGCATTAATTGATGTAATTTCTGCTAATATGTCAAAACATATAATTACAGTTGAAGATCCAATTGAATATGTTTTTAATAATAATAAATCTTTAATAGAGCAAAGGGAAGTGTGAGTAAATACAAAAAGCTTTGAAAATGGTTTAAAATACGCATTAAGACAAGCAAGTGATGTTATAATGATTTGAGAAATGAGAGATTTAGAAACATTTAGATTAGCACTTAGGGCTGCTGAAACTTGAAATCTTGTAATCGCAACACTTCATACATCTTGAGCTGCAAGAACTGTATCTAGAATAATAGATATGTTTCCATGAGATGAAAAAGAACATATTAGATCACAATTAGCAGATTCACTAATTTGAATTATATGGCAAGATTTATTAAAAACAAAAGACAATAAAGGTAGAGTTTTAGCAACTGAATTATTAGTAAACAATATTTGAATTTCAAATATGATAAGAAAATGAGTATTACATCAAATTGATTGATCAATAGAAACATGAATGGTTGATTGAATGCATACAATGAAATCAAGTATTGAAAAACTACAAGAAAAAGGACTTATATAAGAATCTGTTAAAAACAGGTTCTTTTTATTTATATACAATATTTAATACACATAAGTTACATTATAAAAATCCAGCTAATAACATTGCAAAAACATTTAAAAAACCTTTGTAAATTCTATATAATCACATAAGCTCCCTTATGTTGTTGTATATACAATTATTCTAAAAAACTTAAAATCCGAAGAAATTTTGAAACAAAATTTACCTTAAAAAAGTAAAAAATGTCTAAAAAATTCCTTCGGATTTTTAAAAAACCGGCACCAATAATGCCGGTCAAACTTACTTTGCTTAAAAGTTAAAACTTTGGCTTGCACTTCTCCAAGAACTATGTAAAAATAGTACTCCTAACACGAGTTGACGGGGTTGTTGTAAGTCTGTTTAATTGTGTAAAAATTATATATATGAATAAAAATAATTTATCTTCATGAGAAGTTGAAATTATAAATTATGAACTTCAATGATTATTAAAAAAATTAAACTCTATTATAGAAAAATTTCCTATAGAATATCATGATACAAAAATAATTAAAGAACAAAAATGAAAAACTTTATCTACAGAAAAACTTATTAATGAATTATCAATTTTATGACCACATATGTTAAATTTAAAAATTTATAATGAAAATTGATTATATGTTTTACAAATTATTAATTGAAATTATTCTGATAATTTATCATCATATTATAAAAGTGAAGATTTATCTTTTATAATTTCTAATTTATTTAATGAAATTTATTTTTATATAAAACTTAATAAAAATAAACTTAACACTTAATTAAAAAATTATGTTTCTAGAAATATTATTATTAATTGTTTGAATATATTTATCAATAATGTTTTCATTATTTTTTTATTTTCTTAAAAGTGAAATATTAAAAGATAGAGAGAATATGCAAGAAGAATATGATAGAAGAACTATTTTATTTGATAAAATTTATAATCTTCTTTTAAAAATTGATAAACAAACAAAATTAATATACAACATAAATAAAAAATTAAAATAAAAACTACTAACTAATCATAAACATTATGATTAATAATCCTTTATTAAATTGAATTTTCTTTAGTTGTGATATGATCCAATTTACAATTAAAGATTATAATGATCACTATTTTTGTGATTATTGAATTAATTTATCATGGGATTTAGATTTTGACAATTCATCTATTGCATACTGCGAATTATTTGACCATATTTTTACTTATAGAAAAACTAAATCTCAAAATAGTTCTGATCTATTAATTTTTACAACTTCTATTGATAATATACCAATAGATTGTTTTGCTATAATTAAATGATGACAAGAAATTTTTAAAAATGATAACTCAAAAGTTAAAAGTAGAGTTGTTTTTTATTCTTCTTTTTTCATCTTAGAAAAAATGAATAAATTAAATTTTACTATTTCTGATTTTTTTTCTTTTCTTTTTCCACAAACTTCTAAATTATATCGTATAGATATTTGTTTAGATATTCCAACAACTATAAAAGAATTACAAGAATCTGTATTTAGTGAAACTAAATTTTTTAGTCAAATATGAGAAGATAAAAAACACCCTGAATTTAGCCAAACATATTATATAAAAAATCCAAAAGTAACTGATAATAGAAGTTATATTATTAGAATTTATGATAAAGTACTTGATACATTTAAAAAGAAAAAATATTTTTTATATCCACATTTAAAAAAGAATAGTGATGTTAGAAGAATAGAGCTTGAAATGAGAGTTAAAGAGTGTGAATTATATCATGAATATTCTATTACTGATTTTCTTGAAAATAAAAATAAAATATTACAAAAAATATTTTCTAAATATATAAATAAAAATATATCTCCAGATTATCATTTAAATTTTTGAAATATTACTTGTGATAAACATTATAATAATGTAAAAGATTTAAGACAACAATTTTTAGAATTATGACATATTCCAAATGATTATCTTTCTAGAGCTCATTGATATATAAAAAATATTCAAACAAATATATGATTCTATTGATTATTTGATATGTTACTAAAAATAGAAAAAGAAACTATAGAAACTATTTGAAATTCTACAACTCCATATCAAGTAGAGATTATGAAAAAACATTGATATAATATTAAAAGAAAAATATGATTAAAAAATCAAAAAATCTTCAACATTTATAATCTTATTGATAACTTATTATCTTATCATAACTCTTATTCATTATCTCAAAGAAAATTACAACAAATATTATTCAAATACATTGAAAAAAAACCAATCATCAAATTAAAAAAATAATTTATCATACACTATAACGATGAATTACTAATCAAAACAAAACAAAAAAATAAACAAAACAGTCTTAACCAAATAAAAAAAACAAAAAATAAAAAAACAAAAACTATTAACAGTGTTGTTAATATGTTAATAAACCTTGTAGACATAACCATAAAACAAAACCATTATATACAATAAACAGCAACTTTTTATACGAAGTTTACGGAGTGTAAAAAAGTTAATGTTTATACTTATATAAAACAAGGAATTATTAACAAATTAACAACTATAACCATAGACCACACTAAAAAAAAGCAGACTGTAAACTAACCATAAAACAACGAACAAACCCCCTTTAGGGGGTAGGGGGTACTTATATTAAATTATTTAAAAAATCATATGAAAAACTTAAAATTAATAATATTATCATCTATTTGATGATTTCTAGCTTATAAGCTAATTGAAAAAGAATACAAAGATAAAAAAATACAAAGTTCATTATCAAAACTTTGAGAAGAAACATATAAAGAATATCAAATTTTTCTTAAAAAAGTAAGAGAAATAAAGCAAAAATATAATATATGATCTTAAAAATACAATCTCAATATATAACTCTTGATACTTATAAAAAATATACCAAACAAGAATTTATAAAATGAGATGAAAAATTTATTTCTATCATATTTACTTATGAAAGAGATTATTTTTATATACCTAAAAAATAATTATGAAAGAAATTATTATTTTATTACCTTGAATATTTAATATATTCTTTTTTTGAGTTTTACTTTATCAAATTATAACACAATATACTTATATTGAGTTTATTGATTTATGTAAACGAAATTATAAAGATCCTTTTTATTATTTTATTTATTTTGCTCTTTTTTCCTTACCTATTACTTGAATTTGTACAATTTTATTTTATTTTTCTTAAAAATTTTTATATGAATATTATTAAAAAAATTGAAAATTATATAAATACTAATCCTGATTTAAAATTTTTTTTTAGATATCTTACTTATGTTGTTTTTTTAAATATATGGATTTTTTTTAATATAAATTTTTTAGGTGACCTTTTAATAGTATATTTTTTAAAATATAATATTGTAATTGATGATTATTTTAATCTTTATATGATTATACTTTTAATTTTAGTTTCATTAAGACTATTATATTTATTTTTATCAAATATATTTGTTTTTTGAACTCAAAGGGATTTAGAAGAAATTAATTTTATTAATCAATCTAAAATATATGAATTAGAATTACAAAATAATTTTTTAAAACAAAAATTATGACAAATAAAAGAATAATAAAAAAACATTTTAGAATTACTAATAAAATTTTAGTAAGAAAATTAAAAAAGAAATTAAAAAATTATAATAAAGTTTCTTTATCGATAAATAGATTATTTTTTTTTAATCTTAATAAATTAAATAAAATTAATAAATATGTAAATAAATATTTTTTAAAATTATATTTATGAAAATAATAAATCTTCTTTTAATTTTATCTATTCCACTATTAATATTAACTTCAATTATTAGAATTTATACAATAGAATCTTGATATAATGATTGTATGTTAGAATATGATAAAATACAATGATATATTTATAAAATTGATGACTATAAATATCATATTGATAATAAAAAATTAAATCACTTAGAGCTTATATGATACTCTAAGTGATGTTTTTTATATTGAAATAATAAATATGCTTTAATGTTTTTAAGTAATTCTATTTATTGTTCAGTTACTAGATTTTTATAAATAACTACTAATTATATTTAAATTATGAAAACTATTATTTTTGAATCTAATTAATGGAATATTTAATTCATTAAATAATTCATTTTTTAATTTATCAGATTCAATTGTTGATTTATAACTATGACTATATCCGTCTAATTCTATTAATAATTTTATATTTCATTTTGTATCTGCAATTAAAAAATCAATATGTTTTCTATTAATTTTATTAAATATTTGCATGTATTGACTATATGTAGAATATTTAGACATTCAAATAAAATCTGCTAATCTTACTTTTGATAATAAAATATAATTAGATCAGTATAAAAAACTATTTAGTTCTTTATATAATTTTAATTCATTATAAGTAAATATATTTTTTATTTCTAAATTATTATATTTTTTTATTTTTTGTTTACTGTTTTTAAATATATTAATTTGATTATATAAATCTGTATTATCTATTTTTTCAGAAATTATTTTATTTTCAGAATTATTTTTATTTATATTTTTTTTTGTTTTGTATTCTCATATTAATAAAAATAATATTGTTCATATTACAAACAAAGTTATTATTTCCATATTATTTTATTATTAATTAATTAACATAATTTAAACATATTTTAATTTTTATGTCAAATATGTTAATATTAATTTGTAAATTTACAAAATTTGATTATATTCATAGTACCACACAGTTCTTAATTCGTTTACCTATTTTAGCGGGTATATTATTTTAAGGGAACTGTTGTGGTAAACGACCTTAACTTAGTATATCCGCTTAAATATTTTATATTATGAGAAACTTTTGATTATATCGGTTTTCTATTAAAACAATTGATAAAAACTGAAACAAATATAGTGATGAAGTAGAATCTTCTTTTGATATTAGAGATTTTATCAAAGTATGAGATGTTATAAGAACTAATTCAACTGATATTTTTTGAGTTGATAGAACTATTACATTTATTGAAAAACCTTTATTTGAAGATAAATAGAAAAAGAGAGCTAAGCTCTCTTTTTATTTTGTTTTAAAAAGTATTGACAAAAAATAAAAAACTATTATAAATATAAAACAAAGGTTTTATTAAGATAATGTTATTGCAATATTAATATTTTACATATAATAAACATATCTTACTTTTTAACTCGTACTTAAATGGTTAATAAAACATGAACTACAATTTACATATCTGATGAAGCTCTTGAACTTCTAAAAAATACTAAAATAACTTTTCATTGAATAGAATTAAAAAAACATTCTGATAAGATTATTTGACTTGTTAATTTATATAAATCAAAGAATATTTAAAAAACCTTTGTAAAATAATTTGACAAACCTTTGTAAAATTATATACTCTAAAAGTACAATCTTTTAGAGTATTTTTTAATTTACTAATTTTTATTATATGTACGAAAATTTACAATGATTATTTTATATTTGAACTATTACTAGCAAATATATAAAAACTTATGAAAAATCTGATAAATCTGAATGACAAAATTTTAATTTGAAATTTGAATTTATGGGTTGATATGAAATTATAAGAACTACAAAAAATGTTTTTGAAACTCTTGAAGAAAATAAAACTTATATCCTACCAGTAGGAACTTCAACTAAAAAAGAATTAGATTTTGTTAATATATTTATTAAATCAAAATCTGAAAAAATATATGAAATTGATTCTGATTGATTAACTGAAATTCATATAGTAAATGATTAAAAAATAAAAATAAAAAGCAAACTCGTACCTTGCTTTCTGGCTATTTGCTAGACTATTAGTACGAGTTTTAGTTTATCAAATATCTAGAAAGTAGGGATTACCTACTTTTTATTTTTTTGATTTTTTTGCACATGAATCCAACAAGTGTTGTTTCTGTGGATCAATTAGCTTCTGCTAATTCTATACTTACACAAGTATTCCAAGGGATTATAGATTTTCTATATACAATAGTTACAATTTTTGTTAACTTCTTTACTCAACCAGAAGTATTAGGAGCATTAGCTGTAATTACAATTGTATATATGGCTTACAGAATGTTAAAAAGAAAAAGCTTATCTTAATATTCTGATAGAAAAAGTAAGTTAAGCTTACTTTTTTTATTTAGATTATTAATTAAAAAATAAAATATGGTATTAGAAATATTTACTAATTTAGTAGAACAATTTTTAACTGAATGATTGTTTTTACTTGTAATTCTTTGAGTTGTTAAATGAGCAATGTCTGTTGCTACATGATTTTTACTTAATTTTTTTAATAGATAGAAATATGACATTAGCTTTTTATATTCTTTTTCCTTTGGTTGTTGCTTGATTTTTATATTTTGTAAAAATCACATATCTTAATTTTATAAGATCATTTAAAAAATATGATTAAAAAAATATTTTTGTTTATAGCTACATTTTTTATATTTTGAAACATTGTTTTAGCTGATAATGAAATTTTAACATCTCCAACATGAAGTATTATACTAAATGCTAATTTTCAATCTCCTTATACTATTACAAATAGATTTTATTGTTTAAATTCTAGTGCTGTACAATTTTGTTCTGATTATGGTTGAGAATATGTTTCTCATACATGTTTAAATACTGGTTGAATTTGACAAAATTTATATTATTTTACAAATTGAAGTTATTGGTCAAATACTACTACTCCTAATAATAGAATTGAAACAATTACTTGTAATATGCCTAATTTATATATTACACCAGTTACTGAAACATTTATTGATTTTAGTTATGAAGATTTTAATTATGAATTAACTACTTTTGATACATGAAGTTGAGTTTTATCTGATTATACTAAAGAATTTAGTGATATTTCTAAAATGTTATTTCAAATAAAAATAATTCTTATTATTAATTGATTTTTTGTTTTGCTTTTTGTTTTTACTTCATTAATTAATGATTTATTATGAAAAAGATAATATTACTTTTAGCTTTGTTTTTTTCATTTTGAATAAATCAAAGTTTTGCAATAGAAGAAAATATTTCTAATACTTCTTGAAATTTTATTATTCAAGATTCTTGAATTAATTGATGACAATCAAAAAAAATTACTTTTGTTTGATTTTGAAATCAATATGCTTGATATTGTCCTTATTCTTGATGATATTATTTAGATGTTCATCAAATTGATAATACTCTTATTAAGAGAAATTATGATACTTCTTATTGTATTAAAGCATGGAGTACAACTAATCAAAGTTTTGAATTAATTAATACTATAAATTTAAATAATTGAAAATATATTTTTATTTATAGATCTGTTTGATTATATTGATATGTTTTATTTGATTCTAACGATGATACTGTTAAATGAGCTTGAAATTTTTATAATAATTCTACTTACAATTCTAATAATTTATATTCTTATATTTATTATGATTCTTCTCTTGATAAGATTTTTCTTTATTTATGAATTGTTAGAACAAATACAACTCATACAAGAACTAAAATTGATATTGAAGCTTTTACAGCAATTAATGAAACATTTACAACTTTTTCTAATTTAGGTTATACTGATTTATATAATGTTTTTAATTATAACTATATATGATGAAAAACTATTTATTCAAAATTTGATAAAACATTATGAACTTGTTATATTTCACAAACAACATGAAATCAATTATGTTTTGATATTGCTCCAACTGATTTTAATTTAACTACTATTACTCATTTAGATATTGTTAATTATCAATTTTCTTCAAATGAAATGTTTATATTATATTCTTTTGTTTGATGAAATACTTATAATATTAAAATTGATTATAATCCTTCAAATAATCCTTATAATATTTTAAATATTTATGAAAATAAATTTAATTCTTGAGTTTTTAATTGAAATTTTATTTTTGTTGATTCTACTTCTAATTTTGTTACTCAAAGTAAAACATATTTAAATAAACTTTTTTTATGATTTACTAAAATTAATAATAATGATTTAATAACTTACTTTAATAATACAAGTAATTTATGGACTATTGATAATGGTTTAGTTATTTATAATTATACTTCATGAGATTTTTTTCAAATTAATCCATGAGATGAAACTCCTACTACTTGTGATACTTTAGATATTTGATGTTACATTGTAAATTGAATTACTAATATTAAAGATTTTTTTACACCAGATATTGATTTAAATTCTACTCCAGATGAAACTCTTGTTAATACTCTTTCATGACAAATTAATGATAAATTTAAATTAAATGAATTTATTAAATTTTATAATGTTTTATTACCACTTGAAGATCCTATTTTAAATATTGATATTCCTTTTTTATATCTTACTACTGATTTTTGAGTTTGATATAATCAGCAAGAAGTTGAACTTTTACCTATTACAGATAGACTTTGAAAAAATCATATAGAAGAAAATACACTTTGAAAACAATTTGTTAGTTTTATTTTAGCTGTTTGATATATATTTTTAAGATTAGCAATTATATGAATAATATTTTTTTTATTTAATTTATATTATCATGCAATTAAAAAATTTACTTCATCAATATTTTGAGAAAATTTTAATTGAAATAAAAATTGAAATGTTTGGTCATTAGTTTTCTTTTTAGTTTTTATTGTTTCAGTTGTTTTAACTTTTGTTTCTATATTATGAATTATATTACCAATTTTTCCTTTTTTTGATTTAATTGTTCATATTTTAACTGTAGTTTTTTCATATTTAACTTTTTCATTTTTTGATTATTACTTATTTGCACTTATTGTTAATGCTTTTTTTGGTTTTTTAGTATGATCTTTTATTTTATACTTATTATATTTAATTACTCTTAAATTTTTAAGAATCAATTAGAAAAATTATTTAAAAAAAGTGTGAGCTGTAAGCCACACTTTTTGTATAATTTTTCACTATAATTTATTTATTAATTTTTTAAAATATGCCTATTTACTGAATAGAATGACAATTTTGAAGTTGAAAAAGTAGTTTAGCTACATACATTGCAAGGGAAGTATCTCTTAAGTCTGCAAAATTAATTGCTAAAAATCTATCTAAATCATGAAATATTATTTTATCAAACATAAAAATGGATAAAGAATTTTTTCCTAATTATTTTTATTTTGAAGATGATAAATTTTTAAAAGTTTTAAGAACTTGTAATGCTATTAATGATATAGAAAGAGTTTTATATTGAGAAAAAAAATCTAAATGATGATTAACTTTGTGGCCTAGGAAGAAATTTACAAAATATTATTTATTTTTTGATGAAGTATGAGCTTTAGCAAATAATCATTTAAAACTTGAAAATAATTGAGTTTATGCAGAATATATAAATCAAAATAGAAAAAACTTTGAAGATATATATTTGCTTACTGCTAAATGATGACAAACTAATAAAACTTTAAGACAGCATGTAGATTGGTGGTATTATGTTACTCCATTATCTAAATTACCTATATTAAATGATATTTGATTAATTAGAAGACAACAAAAAGATGAAGATGATAAAGTTAAAATGCAAAATTTTATATGAAAGGATCAAAATTGAGATTATGTTGCAAAACAAAAACCTATTGATGAATTTGTAGATTTTTTCTGGAAACCTTGAATTTGGAAATATTATGATGATTTACATAAGAATATAAAAGATCCAGAAAAATATATTGATATTGATCCAGAACTTTTACAAGAAATAATATCACATAAAAAAGAATTATTAGATCCTTTATTAAATAATGATGTTTTTTCTTCTTTAAAAGAACAAATTAAACCTTTACTTGATAAACCTAAACAAAATGTATTACCTACTTCTAATACTTAGATATATTTTAAATTTTGCTAGATTTATAACTAAATGGTTACCTAAAATTATATGGTTGATTAAAAATCTAGTACAAATATGATTTTATTGAGCTTTATTTTTTATATCTCGGTCTTTGTATCAATCATGATTTTTCACTAAACTTTATGAAATAGTTCAAAATATAGCTAAATTGTTTTAAAAAAGCACAAGCCCTAGCCACTGGCTTGGGCTTTTTTTATGTTCTCATTGTCATAATTAAAAATAAAAGGGAAGCGACAAAAACGAGTATGTTAGTCGCTGGAGTCCGTAGGAAATATTTATTTTTAATTTGATAATGATTAAAAAATATAATTCCCCATGTGGGAAAAAACAAAACCATAGATCACTTTATATTATGTTTTTTTCCCAACAAAGAAAAATTATTTTATGATTTATTTATATCATAAAAGAAGCCTAGTTCTAGCCACTGGCTAGGCTTCTTTTATGCAATTTAAAAATATTTTACAAAGAAAATACAAATATTTATTTGACAAACCTTTGTAAAAATATAATATTACCTTTGTAAAATATACATTGTTCATTAACATAATCTGAAATAAACTCTAATTTATTACTGTAATTACGACTATGTATAGAAAAACTGAACAAATTACAATTAGAGTTAATCCAGTACTTAAAGATAAATTTATGGTTTCTATTTGATTCCTTGATGTTTCTGCTGTTATAACTTCGTTTATGCAAGAGAAAGTTAGGGAATATGAAGAACATATTAATAATATGAAACCAATTCCAGTTCGTACAGATAAACAATGACTTTATGATATTATAACACAAATTCATTGACTAAAAATCACAAAAGAAAAATATGATGAGATTTTAGCACTTTATCCAAAAACTAGAAAAAATATAGCTTTGTACTGAGAATAATTGTAATTATTTACAAATTATTTTTTTTATGACTACATTAGCTGTACATTGGCTACACATAAAAATGTATAAAAAAATATTTTGTGATTTATAAGCCAATTTGATTTTAACAAATAACTATTGTCATTTTTATTATAAAAAATCATTTGGCTTTAAATTAACAAATATTATATACACATAAGTTACATTATGTTAACTAATATATATTTCGTAATATACTTCTCTAATTGTTTTTAAATTTTAAAAATCTAATATTTATTTAAAAATTAAATTTATAAAAATATTTTTATAATAAATATTTAAAATTAAAAAAACTTTTTAGAATATATTTTATATTACCTAGTTTTAAAATGCTTAATATATATTAAAATCAACATTTTTGTTATATGTTGAATTTTCCCTAAATTTTATAAAAAAATAAATGGCTTATTTAAGCCATTTATAGAGGAAAACTTAAAATTTTGCGTTTTAAGCGATTTTAATTTATTTTGCTATTTAGATTACCTAGAAAAACTAATTAATACTATGTTTTTTAGCGTATTCTTGAAATTGGTTTCATTTTTCAATATATCATGACCATAAACCATAACTTGCTGATGCATTTGATAATAAACATATTTTTCATCCAGGAGTATTTTTATAAGCAAAAATAATTGCTTGCTCCATAGATTTAGTTTTTAAAATATTAAATTCATATCAATCGTGATTTAATTTAAACTCATTATCATAATTAAAATTACTTAAATCTCAAAGCATTTTTTCACCAGATTCTGGAAATAAAACTAAATTTTTAATTTCATATTTTTTAATAGTTTTTACTAATTCATCAAATTCAAAACCATAATCGTATCATCATAAAAACAATGTTCAAATTTTGTGTTCATATGTTTTAATTGCAGCGATTGTTGATTCAGGTGTTGTTGCAATTGCATCATCTATAAAAAGTATGTTTTTATATACTCATATTTCTTCTAGTCTATGAGGTAGTCATTTGAATGATTCTAAGCTATTTTTAAGTCAATTTATAAGTCTAGAAAAAATCCATGGTGAACAAAATTTATCCTTTTTTATTTGTTTTAATATAGCTATTATTCAAACAATATTAAGTTTATTATGATCTCATTGTAATAAAAATCATTCATCATTTAAAACTTTTTTTCAGTCCATAAAAAATGATTTTTCTTTGTATAAATAATTTGTACCTTCTCAAAAAAACTCTATATTTTGGCTATTTAAAAGCATTTGTTTTAATTCTATGTTTACAACTTTGTGCTTTGAATTTTTTATTATATTTAATTTTGCATGACTATAATTTCATATTCAATTATGCCAATCTAGATGACAATTATATATATTATTTATAAATCATATATATAGATTTGGTTCTATTCATTCTAGCATATATGATGACATTTCATATACTATATAATCATATTTTTCACCATTTATTATATCTATTTCATCAAGTACTGGTGTTCATATATTTCATACTAATTTTACTTTATATCATGCATTTTGAAGTGCTAAATATAGTATAGTTGAAGTAGTTGATTTTCATTTTGTCCCTGTTATTCAGATTATTTTTCAGCTATATAAACTAGTAAATATTTCTGTTTGAGTTGTGATTTTTTCGTAGAATTTTTCTAGATTATTTTGATATGGAGATATTCAAGGTGCTTTAATAATTAAATCAAAACTATTTAAATTATCTAAATAATTATCTCAAGTTATGTAATTAAAATTTAGATTTTTTTCACTAACTTCTTTTTTATCCAGTATAGTTATATCTTTGATTCATAATTTCATCAAAAAAGATAGGGTAGACTTCCCTTCAAGTCAATACCCCAAAATAGCTATCTTTTTATTTTTTAAATCATTTAAACTATTTATTTTCATTTTCTTTTATTAACAAAATAGTAAATTATTCAAATAATTACTACAAAAGCTAAACCAAATATAAGTAATTCTTTGCTATATTTAGCTATTAATTCCCTATTTTCTCAAGCTATATAACCAATTAACATAAGCATTAAATTCCATAATCATGCTCATAATCAAGTATAAAACAAGAATTTTGGAATATTCATTTTAAATACTCAAGCAGGTAAGCTTATTAGTTGTCTTACAACTGTTATAAATCTAGCTAAAAATGTAGTTATCACTCAGTGTTCTTTAAAATATTTTTCTGATCTTTCGTAGTGTTCTATTTTTATAAACAAGTATTTTCCATATTTATTTATAAGTTTTTTTATAACTTTATCTCATAGATAATATCATAATGCATAGTTTATACTTGCTCATACAAGTGCTCATATAGTTCACACTATTAGTGCTATTGAGAAATTCATTACTCATGTACTTGCTAAATATCATGCAGGTACCATTGCAACTTCACTTGGAAATGGGAAAAAACTAGATTCTAAAACCATCATTAAAAATATCCCAGTATATCACATATCTCATACTATATTTACAATTGCGTCTATTATCTCGTGCATTTAAATCTATTAATATTTAAAATTTGAACATATTTTATTTATAATACTTATTAAATCAATAATTATTGATTATAAAATTTGACTTATCATATTTTATATCTATTATTCAGTTCTTAAAAATAATAAATATATATGTGACTTGTTGAATTAAAATCAACTGGATTAGAGTTACCTAACTGAACAGACACTTTATTTGAATGATTTGTTCTTATAAAAGATGGTATAGTTAAACTATCATGTGATGAGACTTGTTTAGAGGTAGATTTTATTCTAGATTCAGATAATAATATGAGTTTTTCTCATTGTCTATCTTTGTGAGAAAATGGTAGATGTATACATATGATGAATAAATGAAAAATTTGTGAATTAGCTTATTTTAAACCTGAAGAAATAAAAAACTAGTATTGTAAAATACTAGTTTTTTATTATGCAAAATATGAATCAAATTCTTCTTTGCTTAATTCTTCTTTTTCAAGTAAAGCTCTTGTTATTTTTTCATGTAGTTCTTTATTTTCAGTTATTATTTTAACTGCTTTTTCATAAGATTGTTTAAGTATTTGTTTTACAGTTTCATCTATTTTTTTAATAGTTTCATCTGATACATAAGGTCTTTCACCACTTCATGAATATGAATCTAATTTTCATTCAAAATTTTCAGCTCATATTTCAGGATACATACCATATCTAGTAACCATTTTTCTAGCTATACTAGTTGCTCTTTCTATGTCATTACTTGCTCAAGTTGTGATCTTATCTTTTCAGTAAAATACTTCTTCTGCAGCTCTACCACCATAAAGAGTTGCTAATTCATCTAAATATTTGTCTTTTGAAACAAGTAGCGCGTCTCTTTCAGGTAAAAACCAAGTTACTCAAAGTGCACCTCATCTAGATACAATTGATACTTTATGTACTGGATCAGTATTTGGTAATAATTTTCAAACAATTGCATGTCATACTTCATGATAAGCTGTAAGTTCTTTTTCGAACTCGTTCATAACTTGAGATTTTTTTCTAAGTCACATTACAAGTCTTTCAAATGCTTCAGTTATTCTTTTTTCTGTTACTTCTTTTTCATCATTTCTAGCTGAAATAATTGCAGCTTCATTCATTAGATTTCATAAATCTGCTCATGAAAATCATACTGTTTTTGATGCAAGTGATTTATAATCTATGTTTCAATTTACTTTTTTTGTACTAGCGTGAATTTGTAGTATTTGTTCTCTGTCTGGTAAGTTTGGTAAATTTACAGTTATTTTTCTATCAAATCTTCCTGGTCTAAGTAATGCCTTATCAAGTACATCAGATCTATTTGTAGCTCACATAACTATTACATTCGTTTCATTATCAAATCAATCCATTTCTGTTAATATTTGATTTAGAGTTTGTTCTCTTTCATCATGTCAACCACCTGTTCCAGGTCATCTTTTTTTACCAATTGCATCTATTTCATCTATAAAGATAATTGCTGGAGCAATTTTTTTAGCGCTTGCAAATAAATCTCTAACTCTAGAAGCTCAAACTCAAACAAACATTTCTACGAATTCAGAACCAGAAATACTTAAAAATGGTACATCACTTTCACCTGCAACAGCTCTTGCAAGCATAGTTTTACCAGTACCTGGAGGTCAAACAAGTAGTGTTCATCTAGGTATTTTTGCTCAAATTTCTTTAAATTTTTTAGGATTTTTTAAAAATTGAACTATTTCTTTTAATTCTTCTTTTTCTTCTTCTGCTCAAGCTACATCTTTGAATAATACTTTATCTTTTTTATTATCGTATAATCTAGCTCTAGATTTACCAAAACTCATTGCACTATTACTCATCCCTCACATTTTTCCTAATAATAGTAATCATATTACTAAAAATAGTATAAATGTAAGAATAGTAGGAAGCATTTCATTCCAAAATTCTTCACTTGTTTTGTCTTTTACTGCAACTTTTGTTTGTATTTGAGGATTTTTTAATCCTAGGTCATTTATAGAATCATTTTTTGGAAGTATAACTATATCTCTAGAAACTCTTTCTATTCCATTTTCTACAACTGTTTTTCATGATAGAGTAGCTATTGCCTTGTTTCAATCTATAAGTATTTCACTATAACTTCAGCTTAAAAATTTTTGTTCTAATTCATTTAAAGCTATATCACTATCAGAGTATTTTTGAGCACTATTAAGTGTTTGTAATACAAGCGATAATATAAGTACTATAAGTATTAATATAGCAAATGGTTTAAAATTTGGTTGTTTTTTTACTCAAAAATTCTTTGGAGTTTGCTTTTTATCATTTTTGTTTTCTTTCATTGTCCTTTTTAAAATTAATTAATCTAAGCGAGAATTATTCTATTTAAAATATAGCTTTTTGCAAAAGAAACTCCGACTTTTTTCTATATTTTATTATTTACAAATTTACTTTTGCTTTATTTTGATTATATTATTATAAATTATTATTTTATATTTTTCTTATGAAACAATATTTAGAATTACTAAAAGATATTAGAGATAATGGTATTTGAAAAGATGATAGAACTGGTACTTGAGTGAGAGGTCTTTTTGGTATGCAAGCAAAATATGATTTAAGAGATTGATTCCCTCTTGTTACAACTAAAAAAACATTTTTAAGAGGTATAGTTGTAGAACTTATCTGGCTTATAAGATGAGAAACAAATATTAAGTATTTAGTTGATAGAGATGTACATATTTGGGATGAATGGCCATTTCAAAATTATATTGATTCAAATGAATTAAATGAAGAATTTCCAAAATATAGTGATGCTTGGTTTGTTGAAAAAACTCGTTTTATAGAAAAAATAAAATCACTTCCAGAAACTGATCAATTTGTTATTGAATATGGTGATTTATGACCAGTTTATGGTCATCAATGGAGAAATTTTAATAGTGAATGAGTTGATCAATTAAAAAATGCAATTAATCAAATAAAAACAAATCCAACAAATAGAAGAATAATTATTTCTGCTTGGAATCCAGCTCAAATAGATGAGATGTTATTACCTCCTTGTCATGCTTTTTTTCAATTCAATGTTGATACTACTAACAATGTTTTAAATCTTCAATTATATCAAAGAAGTGCGGATATGTTTCTTGGAGTTCCTTTTAATATAGCTTCATATTCTACCCTACTTTTACTTATTGCAAAAATCACAGGCTTAAAACCAGGAGTTTTTACCCATACACTTTGAGATGCTCATATTTACAATAATCATATAGATCAAGTAAATCTTCAATTATCTCGTGAACCATTACCTCTTCCAGAATTAAAAACAAAAAAAGATATAAAAACTCTAGAAGATTTAGAGAAACTAGAATGGGATGATTTCGAACTTTTAAATTACAAAAGTCATGAAAGAATAACAGCTCCAGTTGCTGTATAGTAATTAATTAAAATAAAAATATGGAAAATATTACATTTAACTTAGTTCTTGCTGTAGATGAAAAAAATGGTATTTGAAAGTCATGAGAATTGGCTTGGCATTTACCTAGTGATTTAAAATACTTTAAAAAACTTACTAGCAAAACTCAAGATTTAGCAAAAATGAATGCTGTAGTGATGTGAAAAAATACTTGGAAATCAATCCCAGGTAAATATAGACCACTTTCTGATAGAATAAATTGTATTTTGAGTAGTGATTTAAAAAAAGATGACATATGATCAAGTATTGATAATTTTGTTCTTCATTTTAATAGTTTAGAACATTGTTTAAGTGAACTTGAATCAAAAGAAAATGTGGAAAATATATTTATTATATGATGAGCACAATTATATAATTATGCTTTAAAAAGCGAACTTCTTGAAAAAATATATATAACAAAAATAAAATGAGATTTTAATTGTGATGTTCATTTTGAATGAGTACCTAAAAGTTTTGTTTTAGAAAGTTATACTGATTATGAAACTGAAAATGGTATAGAATACTCTTTTCAAGTATACAAAAGAATAAATTATGTTTATGCTTAAAAAAAGACTAACAATTGTTAGTCTTTTTTTGTTATGTTTGAAAGGATTTTTTGATATTCATAATCAGGATTTCCACTTCTATATCATATTTTTGATGCATTTGTTATAGTATCCTTTACTTCTAATTCTGTTCAATTAAATTTATAATGTAAAAAATTGTAATTATATGTTTTTGTTTTGAAAAATTCCATTCAATCACTAACTATTTGTCTAATAAATGCATTATAATTTTTTGACATAGTTGTTATTATCTTTTTTTCCTCTTTTAACATAGTAAATTTTGCCAATATAGCATGCAATCTCGCAAATGCTTCAGTTGGTAGGTTTCTAGTAAAAATAGTGAAAATAAGTAGGTTTTTTGCTATATTTTTACTATTTAGTTCTTTTAAACTTTTATTGAAATTTAGGTTTATTTCATTTATATGATTTCTTACTTTTTCAAAATCTCTATCTTTTGCTTGTAATATATCAAATACTTCCCTATATTGTTTTAGTAATATTAGATTATTATATATATCTATTTCATTTTTTGTGATGAAATAATTCTCTATATATTCGTCACTACTACTTTTATCTATATTTATCTCCCTTCAATACAATAAATCATTTTGTATATCCTCTATAAATGATAAAACTGTAGTATAGTTTTTCTCATCCATATTTATTTCTTTTTTAAAGCCTGCTATTTTATCCAAAATCAATTGTTTATCTTCTTTTTTCTTTTTTGCATTATAAGTACCAGCTAAAAAAATAAGCTCTTTCGCTATTTTTATATTGTCTAGTTTTTTCATTTTTATAAGATTATTGATATTTTAGTTATATTAACATATTTGTTTATTTAAGCAAAAAAAGACTAATAATTGTTAGTCTTTTTTTGTTATATCTTCTATCATTATACAGCTATCAACTATAAAATCTTTGAAATTGTTTTCTAGATATGATTTCACTTTTTCATCACTAGCCCCTGGTTGGCACCAAATAGTTTTATTTTTCAAAATTGAAGCATTTTTTTCTAGTATTTGCAATGTAATTTCAGGTTTTACTACAAAATTTACTATCTCAAAATCTAGTTTTATATCACTTAAACTTCTATGTGCTCTTATGCCTTCTATCTCCTTTTCTTTTGGATTTACAGGAATTACACTATGTCATTTTTTTATTAAGTCTCTTAGTATTATGTTTCCATATTTTTCTTTGTCATTTGATGCTCAAATTATTACTACTTTCATTTTTTATTTGTTAGTTCTAAATCTTTTTTCATTTCTAATAAGTTTTTCAAATACTCTATTTTTATAATTATTTAATAATCATTCAATTGCTCATAATATATATTCTGGTTTGAAATCAATTCATACTTGTTCATCATTTCATACAAAATCAATGGCATCTTCTATTCATTGAGCCTTTATAAACATTTCATCCCATATTGCAGTTGTTTCTTGCAAAAGATTTCTTTTTTCTATATCTATTTCTTCTTCAGATTCTAGTTTTTCACCTTTTATTTTTAGATAATCATCAATTCACTCATCTATAATTGCATCAATTACTCTTATAATAGCTTCTTGAAAGTCCATCATTTCTATTTCTGCTGCCTCCTCCATATTTAATTGAGTTGGTATTGAAACAACATTTTCTCCAAAATCACTACTTACAATTTCAGGATCATTTAATATTATTTTATCAGGAAATCTTCCTTTTCAAATTAAATCTCACATATTTTATTTATTAAAAAGATTAATTACAAATGCATTGTTATAAGAATTTGAATTTAAATTTAATAGACTATTTATCTTATCTTTAAATTCTAGAATTAAGAATTCTTTTATGTGTCATAGTTTTTCTTCATCTGAAAAAGGTACATAAGTTTTACTTTCTGTATTACTAAGTCTTTCATTCATAAGTAGTCCATGAATAAACATTTTATCACTCAATAAATCTGCTGAATCAGCGATTTTTTTTAATCAATCTTCTGCGAAATACTTAAATAATCAGTTATTTTTATGCCATTTTTCTGTTATTTCTCATACTATTTCACCTACTAATTTTCTAATTTTACTAGAAAATAATTCAATTTCTGGATTTTCTTCACTAAGTGTTTTTTCTCATCTAATAGATTCTAATTTTGTAACATTTCAATCATTTACTCATGAAGTTAATTCGTTTTTATTTACTACTTTTCTTCATTTAAATGCATCACTTTTTAATAATGTTCACATATTTTCTAAAGTTAGGAGATACTTTATATTTTGATTATATAATTTAGATTTTTTATTACAAATTATTTATGCTTAGATATGACTTTTCAGTTTTGTTCTAAAAACACTTCTCATCTTCCATATCAATCTAATGCTGAATATATAACTATATTATTATCCATTATAACACCTTTACTTGATATAGCATACCTATTTAAAACATAATTCACTCTCTCTGAAATTGTTTTTATATCTTCATCTAATTCACTTCATAGAGTTTTTGATTTATCAACATGGTTTGGTTTTATATATCAACTTAGTAATCATTCTAAACTTGCATCATATCAGTTTCAAGATATTCATTTTTGATATTGAGCAAGATCTATTCAATTCCGCATTGTTAATATAGTACGGACTTCCATTTTTACACCATCTTTGTCTTTTGAAAATTGTTCTTCTAATTCAACAGTTAAATTGTAAAATTCATCTTTTAATTCTTGATTATCACTTTCTACCATAGATCTAAGCTTCAATACAATTTTTTCAAAACTATTATTTGTAGAAAAACTATCGTTGTATCATTTGAAATTTTCAAAAAACTTTTTTAATAATGGATATTTTCAAGTTTTTCTTTCTGTACAATATAAAACATCAATAAGCTTTTCAATAAATGAAATTCATAACTCATTAAAATGCCCTGCTCTTAAATCACTTTTAAAAATAGGTTCTGCTAACAGCTTATTTTCATCATAAAATGCAAATGCATCGCTATATGAGATAGACATTTTAAAATATTTATGAATATATTATCCGTAGTATAAAATATTTGTAAAGATATGCAAGAAAATATATTATATTTTTTTATAATAAAAATTTGACTTATCTATTTTTATGTATATAAATATGGAACTTCAACAAAAACAGGAGGCAAATATGTGGAACTTCGGTCTCACACTTCGTGCTCTCCTGGATTTTATCTGGAGACATGATTTCGTTTTGTTTATCAAGCTGGAATACGGCAAAAATAAGCAAAGCAAACAAAAAAAGGTTTTTTGGAAAGATTTCGTTCCGTCGACAAGAACGCAAAGGCTGCTCTGTGCCGGAAATGGTGCGGAATTTGGTTAGGTACACTAATCAGATACCGGTCGAAGTCTGACCAAGTGAATTGAGCGAAAGCTCTAACCCTCCCCAGCCGCAGGCTGGGGATTAACATAAAAAAGAAAAAAACTCCATTATTTATATAAGGGAGTTTTTTAGTTTAGGGTTTCTATTTCTAGTTCTGGAACTATCATAAATTGTATATTTGATAATTTTAAGTTGTATTCTTCTGTTAATATATTTTCAGCTTCTTCTATTTGAATATATTTTTTTACATTGTTTATTATTTTTACTTTTCCATCAGTGAAATCAAGAATAATTATTTTCATAGAGAAAATAGTTAGGTTATAAAACTTTATATTTACCACTGCTTACAAACTCTAAATATCATTTGTCTCTCAAAAATTGTAATTGTTGTCTAATTTTTGCTTTTATATTATTGTTTTCTGGATGTATTATTTTTAAATCATTTTCAAAAATATATATTTCATTTAATGTAAATTCTTTTTTATTTAGTGATTCGATAATATTCATAATATCCAAAATCCAACCTTTTAGTTTATCTTTTTTAATATCTTTTAAAAAAGCTGTTTTTTGCCATTTTTCTAATATTTCTTTTCTTGAAATTTCTTTTCAATCTTCAATATAATAAATCTTTCAAGAATTAGGAATCTTTGAAAATAGTATATTTGAACCAGTCCACCCTGCTCTTTTTGCATTTGGTGATAAAGGTTTCCTTTTTTCTATTATTTCAGAAACAAAAAAATATTTAGGTACTACAAAAAAATCATTTACTGAAAAAATACTATCTAAATAATGTAAAAAGAAAAAATTTGGTTTATCAATAGATTGTAATCTGTTTATTAGGCTATAATATTCTGATGATAAAACTTTATTTTTAAATTTATGTTTTGAAGCTTTTTGTTCATAATTTTCTAAACAATTCTCACATAAAAAATCAAAAACTTTCTCATTATTTTTAATATTTATAATGTTATTTCAGCAATTCGGACAAAAAATATTTTTTTCAGTCCAATCTTCTGACATGATTCTGATTTTTTGTGAGTTGTTTTTATATGAATTTGCGAGTGATGTTTGGAAGTTTAGATTCATAATTTAAATTAATTAATTATTTTTTTGGATTTTTTCATAAATTACCTGGATTAGGTATTATATTTGCTTTTCAATCTTTTTTATCCATATAGTATAGAATTTAATAAAATAAATAATCATAATATAAAAAAACATACATAAGTATAGCGTAATAAATTTATTATTATATTAATTTTATCCATTTTTAAATTAATTTTACTTTTTTCAGCTCATTTATTAAAATAAGATATTCATAGTTGACTATTATATATTCATAAAACATATGATAATAATACTAATATTAATGTAAAAAAAATAGTTAATATTCATAAATTAAAATAACATATATTATTAATTTTTTCTACTAAATCACTAATTGTTGTTAATCAAATTGTAGAAGTAGATATTGTTAATATTGCTTTATCTAAAAAATCTGAATCTTTATTTCAAGTTTCAATATATAATTTAATTATTTCATCTTTTTCCATATTATTTTTTTATTTATTTTATTTTTAAAATCTCTCTCCAAAAATCTATATCATTTATATTTTTCCAAGCATCTCTTAATTCTCTTTTAAACTCTTCGTAATCTTCGCTTGTATAATCTACTTCTACATATTTATAAACTCAGTCTTTTCCTTCTACGAAATCTAGAGCTAAGCTTCATACATCAAATTTAGAATTAAACTCAAAATCTACTTCACAAAGCAGTTTATAAAACATAAGTTGTCTGAAGTATTTTCATTCTCACTCTTTTTTGTTTCCAAATTTATCTGTTCATTTTATCTCACCTATACTTTTTGCTCTACCTGTTTTGTAATCTACCAAAGCTACTTTGTCTTTGAAAAATGCAAGTTGTCATAATCATGAATCATTTCAAAAACTCTCTCAGATTTTTTCTATCTTATCAACAGTTCCTGTTAGAGGTATGTTATCAAAAAATAGATTTTTTCTTCTGAAACTATATTCTAGTACTAGAGGAACTTCTGATTTCTTGCTGTATAAATCATAGTATCATTCTAATCAAGAAACACCTTTTTCAAGAGCATTTTCTAGTTCTTCTGGAGTTAGGATTTCTTTTTGTATAAGTAATTTAAATGTACTAGTCAGATATGATTTTTCTGGTAGAGTTTGTTCATTTTTAAACTTCAAATAAAAAAGCTCCAAAGTTCTATGATAGACTTTACCAAAAATAGTATATTTATTATCTATAAAAGGATATTTAAATACTACTTTGTGTAAAAAATCTATAGGATTTTCTAAAAATGTATTTAAATCACTTGGTGAAATCTTGTAAGTTTCTAAAAAATGTTTTATGTATTCTATCTCTAAAACTGAGTATTTTATAAGAGTATTTTGTAAATTATTTTTTACTAATTCTTCTATTTTTTCTAGTTCTATGTTTTGTTTTTCATCATTGTATTTACCTGCTATTTCTCATATAAATTGAGATTCTAGAAGTGGTTTTGTACCAGTCCCAGCAGGATAACTTAAGTATAGATTATCTCTAGCTCTAGTTAGAGCAACAAAAAACAATCTTCTATCTTCTTCATCTTGTTTTTCACTTACATCTTCTTGTAATCATTCTCAAGCTATGTTTTTTGGTAATTTTAATAAATCCCTAGTTTTTTTACTATCCCAATTTCAAGTAAAAAGTCATGGTATAAAAACACAATTATACTCAAGTCATTTTGAAGAATGAGCAGTCAAAACTTGAACTCATCATTTTTTTTCTGTAAGGATTTGTCTAGAAATAGGATAATTGTATTCTTTGTAAAGTTCTATCTTACTAAATATTTTTTTTATATTTAGTATATTATCTTTGTTATTCCATCATTTTATATAATTGAAAAGAGTATATACATCTTCTAAATCTGAGAAATTTCAGTGTTTTTCTATGTATTCAATTATTCAAATTTGTTCTACGAAATATGCAAAAGCTTCACTAAAACTAAGCTCTATAAATTTATTTCAAAAATCTACCAATTTATCTCTAAATTCAACTAGACTTTTTTTATCGCTTAATTCTAATGCTCTTTGTTCATCAACTGGAATCAAGTTTTTTTCTAAATCATTTAAAAAATCAAACATAGATAATTTAAATTTTCTAGTATAGTTTTTTATGTATAATTCCCTATTTATTTTAAGTATGTCTATAGGATTTAAGCCAGTTATACTATTTCTCATCAAGTTTATTAGTTTTTCCTCATTTTGATTTGGATTTGCTATAAGTTCTAGATAAGACAAGATATAGTTTACATAATTAGAGTTCAATATATTTGTTTTTAGTTTTGATTCTACTTCTATATTGTTTTTTTGTAATAACTCGCTCCAAGTTTCTACTTCTCTATTATTTCTCACTATTATAGCTATTTCCTCTTTTGCTTCTCATGAATTTATAAAGCTTTTAATATGATTTATTATATATGTTTGTTCTTCTGTTTCACTATTTGCCTTGAATAAAATAGGAGTATTTTTACTATTTTTTAGGTCTGAGCTAGCTATCAATTTTTTGTTAATTGATTTTATTTTGTTTGATAATCTTTCGTTATTGTTTTCTATAAGTGTAGTTGCAAGATCTAATATAGCTTGATTAGAACGATAATTTTCTTCTAAAACTACAAATTGAGTTTCGCTATATTTAGTAGAGAAATCAAGCATATTTTCTATATTTGCACCTTGAAAACGGTATATAGATTGGTCATCATCTCATACTGTCATTATATTTGCATCTGTTGCTTCACTCAAAATAAGGTCTATAATCTTGTTTTGGGCATTGTTTGTATCTTGATATTCATCAAGCATGATAAATTGAAAAGTTTCAGCATAAAACTGTCTAAGTTCTTTGTCACTCTCAAACTTTCCCAAAACGAAATTGATCATATCATTGAAATCATATAGAGAATTTTCTCTCAAATATGAATTGTATTCACCAAAAAATATAACTAATTCTTTTAGTTTATTTATATGTTTTTCGTTTTTTTCTCTAGTTGTTTCGTATTTTTTAAGTGTTGGTTTTATCTCACTTAATTCTTCATCGTAAATAGTTTGTTGTTTTTCTATGGCTTTTGCAAGAGAAACAGTATTTATAGCTTCTTGTTTTAGGTTTGAAATACGAGATTTTATGTCTCTTAGATAAAAATACCTATCATAATCAGTAATTAATTCAGTTATCTTTTTTTCACTCACCAATTTATCTGTGATTTTTTTGATTATTTCTAAACTCTCTACATCATCTATAAGTGATCAAGCTTTGTATTCTATAAATTTTTCTGGAAATGTTTTTATTACATCTTGTGCAAATGAATGTATAGTTGAAACTGTTACTTTATAACCAGTATTTCAAAGAAATTTTACAAGTCTTTTTTTGATAGCTATAACTCAAGCGTCAGTAAAAGTAGTGATTAGTATGTTTTCTGGTCTAATCCCTGTTTTTAATATGATATTTGCAGTTCTAAGTCATATGATTTGTGTCTTACCTGTACCAGGTCCAGCCACAACCATAACTTGTCCATAAATACTATCTACTGCTTTTTTTTGCTCTGTATTTAGTTTTTGGTATTCTACTTCAAAATTATTTTCATTCATAAAAAAAAGGATTTAGTCATTAATCTAAATCCATTTTATATTTTTATCTTATAATGTCAAAAGTATTATATACAAAATATATACTATTAATTCTTATATTTTATAATTTTATATGGTATTCCATTTATAGTTTTTCATACTCATATTAATTTTATAGTATTTTTATATTCTCAAACAGATAAATATTGTATTTCTAATCAATATTTTCAATTACATTGATTAGAGTCATATTTAATTCATCATCAGTTTATATTTTCTAATTCTTGAATTATATTTTTATTATTATTTTTCCATATTTCTAATTCATTTTTTGTTAAAAAATTATCACATCAAACTTGATAATTTTTTTTGTAAAATATAGAAGATTCATTTATAAAAATATATATAAATGCTATAAATATTAAAATACCTATAGATATAGAAAGTAATTTGATGATGTTTTTAGTTTTCATTTTTTATTTAATTAATAATTACTATGCCACCAATATACATAGCTAGGCCATGCAGCATAAGGCCAAGTATATGTGTAAAATTCTGGATTAGGTTCTCATCTAGGACTAAATCATTCGTAATCTTGCATGTTTATAAATCAATTTATATTTATGATTGCATGATCTCTAAAACTTCATACTCAACATATCCAACTATTATAACTTTGAGCTCTTGTCCAACCTCATCAAAATCATATTGATGGAGTACTATGAAATCATAAATTAGTTAAATATCAAGGTGCTAACGAATTACTAATTGTAATTTTTTTCCGCGCTGCTCATTTTGTTGGTTTTGGGTTCCAGAAACTTCAACAAATTTCAGTTGCATCAAAATTAAGAGCTTTAGTAGTTGCTAAATTGGACTGACTATTTTTTCATAAATTAGTTTTTTTAAAGAAATTATTTATTTTTTTATATTTATCAAATTTAATTTCTTTATATGAATCAGTTAATTCTATTTTGTTATTTTTTTTATTTTTAACATTATCCTTTGTTAAATTAATAACTTCATTTGTTAATTCTTCTAGTTCTAATCATATCTCAATTGCTTCATTTGAAATTCATTCATTTTTTGCTCTTTCTAAATCAAATTTTACCAAATTATTATAATCTCATGATATTAAATTTAATTGTATATATTTTACTTCAGAGTCAATTTTTTCTTGATTATCAAAATTTGAATTAACTATTCATATTGATATTAGAATAATCATTGTAATAAATAATATTTTTTTCATAAATTTAAAAATTAATTATTAAGCTTTGATTTGCAAATCATTAATTATTATATTACTATTTTAAATAAATCAAAATATTTTTCCTCTATTTTAAGCCAATTATTATATGATAAACTTACATTATACTCATACCACATTAAATTTTCATTAAATTAAATCTATATTAAATTTTAAAATAAAAAAGTAAAACTTTAAGTTTTACTTTTTTATTTTTTCAACTCACCTTTGTATATATAATTTACTTTCATACCTAAATCTAAATCAAAATCTCAATCTATATCTGAAAAGTTTACCTTATCTAAATCATCTATTTCTGGAGCTTTTATTTCTGGTCTAATTATAGCATAATCATCATATAATTCTTCTATGTAACCTGTTTGTTTTGTATTTAATCTAGCTTTATCTTTTTTATCATATATTTCATTTAAAATTGTTTTTATATTTTTTACTCTTGTTTTAATAGTTTTGCTATCTATTTTGTTTGGTAGTTTGTTACTATCAGCTAGTGGTTCATCATGATAACCAAAAACAGAAACACTATCAAATTCATATTTTTTTGCGAAATCTAAAAGCATATTGAAATCACTTTCAGTTTCTCCTGGAAATCATACTATAAAATTTGTATGGAAGAAATTATTTGGAAATTTTATTTTAATATAATCTATTATTTTTGAGATATGACTATCATCATAAAATCTATTCATATTTTTTAATACATTTGGACTTATATGTTGAAATGGGAAATCAAAATATGGTAGTAGTTTTTTAAGATTGGCTAGTCTATCTATATGAGTCATACTAAGTATGTCTGGATACATATAAAATAATCTGATTTTAAAATCTCATGGTATTTCATCTATTTTTTCAAGTAATTCTAGTAAATAAGGAGCTTTGTATAAATCAACTCAGTATCTAGTAGTATCTTGAGAAATAATTTCTATTTCTTTTATTCCACTATTCACCATGATTTTTACTTCTTCTAATATATCTTCTACTGTTCTTGATTTTTGTTTACCTCTTATATTTGGGATGATACAAAAACTACACTTATTATTGCATCATTCTGCTATTTTTAAGTATTCATATCATTTATAACTATGTAAAAATGCTCTAACTGATTCTGTCCCATAAATATGAGCTTTTGTACCTATTTGATCTCAACCAATACTTGATAAATATGCTTTTAATTTATCTTTTTTTAGTTTTGCTAGTCAGCTTTGTAATTTTGTTAAATTTGTATTATTTAAAAGTATAGAACTCGTATTTTTTACTTCTTCATAAGGAATTACTGCTTCTAGATTTTTTAAACTTGATAAAAAATCATCATCTTTTACTGGTACATAACAACCAATTAAAATAACTTTTTTTCACATATTATCATAATACCAAATAGTTTCTTCTGCTTCATCACGAGAACTAGATAAAAATCAACATGTATTTATTATTACATATTCTACTTCTTCATCTTCTGGGTCTGGATAAAAATTTATTTCGACTTCATTACTATTTAGTTTCAATATTTCTCATATAGTAAATTCTGTATCTACCATATTTTTGTTACAACCTAAGTTTATTGCTGAAAAGTTTACTTGTTTCATTTTTTTATTTATAATTAAAAATTTGACCCATTTTATTTGCAAGTTTTGTAAAATCAAGATTAATTATAATAATATATTGTTAAAAGATATTTTTTAAATATTATTCCAGAAGTATAGATAATAAAAAACAAATGTTTGAAGAAATAATTAAAAAAGTTTTGGCTCATCATGCAGATTTTACTTATGATGAAATAAATGAATTTTGTTTAGATTTTTATAATCAAATTCCAGATAAAATAAAAGAAGAAACAAAGATTAAAAGACTTATAAAATATATAGATAAAGAATTTGAATTAGAAACAAAAGAATTTACTTTTGATTCTAATAGTACAAAAGAATACAATTTAGACACAATTCCAAAATCACTTTTTGAATGAAAAACAAAAATAGTTTCTAGTTTGGTAAATATAAAAAATCTAAGTAAAAATATAGAGCAAACTCATCTTTTTAGCGATGCAAATTTAAAAATAAATAGTGATGATAAGCTTGCTCTAATATGAAAAAATGGAGCTTGAAAAACTACTCTTTTGAAGCTTATAATTTGAAGTCATAAAACTCATAGTGAAGTAATTGATTCATGATTATTGCAAGATAATATAGATGGAACAATTGAACTTGCACCAGGTTTAAAGATATGATATTTATCACAAGATTTATTTTGGAAATCAGATAAAAATACTCTTAGACAAGAAATGCTTGAAATATTTCCAGAAATAAATAAAAAAATAGAAAGATTAAATGAAATCAAAAATGATTCTGAAAAATGGGAAGAAATTGAAGAATTAAATAAATATTTGATTGATAATGATGGTTACAAAAAACATACATTGCAACTTGAAATATTGAAATACTTCTGATTTACAGATGAGCAAATGGATTTCAATGTATTATCGCTTTCATGATGAGAACAAACAAAAGTTCAAATAGCTAAATTTTTGATTCAAGAAGTAGATTTACTTATACTTGATGAACCAACAAATCATTTGGATATAAATGGTATAATATTTTTGGAAAAATTTTGTAAAAATTGGAAAAAGGCTATTTTGTCTATTTCACATGATGTGAGATTTATAAACAACACTTCATCTAGGATAGCCGAAATTTCAGGTAAAAAGATACATAATTATCCATGAAATTATGAAGAGTATTTAGTAGAAAAACAAGCTAGATTTGATAAAGAGATGAGAGATTATACAAATCAGAAAAAAGACATAGACAAAGAAATGGAATACATAAATAGATTTAGAGCAAATTCTGCAAAAGCAAGTAGTGTTCAAAGTAGAATAAAAGCACTTAATAAAATAGATATACTTTCCCCTCCTGAAAACGAATCAGTAGTAAAAATGATAAAGATAAATCTAGATAAAAGATTGCCAGAAATAGTAATGAAACTTCATAATATTGAAGTTTGATATAATTATCCTATAGTAACTCTTCCAGAATATATAGAAGTTCATAAAAGTGATAAAATATGAATTATTTGAGGAAATGGAGCTTGAAAAACTACACTACTTAAAACTATACTTTGAGAATTAAATCCTCTTTCTTGAGAAACTATAATAAATGAAACTATCAAAGTAGGATCTTATTCACAAGTATTGGCAGATTTAGATTTAGAATCTAGTATAATTGATGAGTTAACAAAAAATTATTGAAATGAAACTGAAATAAGGACTATTTTATGATGACTTTTGATAACTTGAGATAAAGTAGATCAAAAAATATCAACACTTTCAGGTTGAGAAAGAGCAAAAGTGGCACTTACTAAAATGCTTTTAGTAAAACCGCATATAATAGTTATGGATGAGCCTACAAATCATTTGGATTTACATTCAAAAGAAGTTATAAAAAAGATGTTAGAATCATTTAATGGAACAACTATTATAGTTTCTCATGATAGAGATTTACTAGAAAGTGTTTCAAATAAAGTTTGGTTGGTAAAAGATCAAGTTTTGACTGTTTATGATGATGTTATTGAATGATTTAGTGAGATATTTAAAGAAAACTAAAAACGCAGCGAAGCTGCGTTTTTTCTATAGAAAACAATTTCATTGTTTCCCTTTTGGAGAACTAGATTCTCCTATTTTTCCTCCATTTTGATTATTACTTCCGTTTTGCTTGAGCCTTTTCAGGGTGAAAAAACTTGGTGGTTTATAGCCTTTAGGTGGCAATTTGAAACTCCCGCTAGTAGAAAATAACAATTATATTTTATTTATAATTTTTTCAATACAATTTTTTTTAAAAATTGCTGTTAATTACTTGTTAAAATATAACTTTTATTATTTTATAGTAATTAAAAAAGACCTTTTAGGTCTTTTTTAATTGTGGTAAGTTATATTGTTTGAAATTATGTATTCTATACTTCAATCATCTTTTAGCCATTTTAAAATTACATATCAAGTTAAATCAAAATTAATTTGTTCTAAAAATGTCTCAATTGTATCATCTTCAAGACTTATGTAATTTAAATTTTTTATGTATTTAGTTTTTCAAGATATCACAACTTCAAAATTTTGCATATCTTTATATCAAAGAATTTTAATTATATCATTTGCAGTTATATCTTTTGTTGCAGAGATACCATATTTTTCTTTAAATTTAAATATTTTTAATAGATTATAATTATTATTTTTGTATTTTTCTATAAGTTTAGATAAGTTTGATTTTATAAGTGCTTTTCTGAAGTCTAGTGTACTAGTTTTTAGATTTTCAGGTGTTAATCATTTATCAAATCTATTTGTATAAAATAAATCTTTTGGTAATTTATAATAACTATATTCATTGAAAATTTTTGTTTTTGTCGCTCAAACTGGGTCATCAAAAGTGATATCATAATAGTAATCTCATATTTTTACCCAAGCATGTCATATTTGTGGAAAATCAGAAGCATCAATTACATCTCAAATTATAATACTTGATTTTATATTATTAAATCATAGCATTAAATTAAATAATTCTACATATCATTCACAAACTCAACTTTTATTACTATAAGTTTCAATTCAAGAAAATATTTCATAATCTTGCATTGTAAAGTTATTTGAATAAGAGATATTTTTTAATATGTAATCATATATTATCTTGATTTTTTCATCATCTTTATATATTCAAGAAGTTAACTCTTTTGAAGTTTTCTCAAGCGTTTTATAATAACTATCATCATCTCTACTTGCATCAAATAATTTATTGTTTCTTATAGTTTTAAGTAACTCATATTTATTTGGGAAACCATAAATTATATCATCAGTTATTAATTTTACTTTTTTATAGTCTTTTATAAAACTTAGATTTCAATTATCATAGTAAACAACTATATTTTTTCAGTATAATCCATTATAAATAAGACTTTCTCTGTTTAATTTTGAACTTTCTTCAAAGAAATACTTTTTTGTATAACTATAAGTATACCAAACTCAATTTTCTTTTATAAGTGCATCTGGATTATAAAAAAATAATTCATAATCATCTAGTAGAGAATTATTAGCTATTTTTAATTTATTAATTTTTTCTTTGCTTTCTAATTCTAGATTAAAAATTTTTTCATTATTTAGTTTTTCTAAATCAAGAATAATTTTTTCATTGCTTTTAGTTAGTTTACCAGAATTGTTTATAGAAGCCAAAGTTTTTTCCAATAAATACAAATATGATAGTCAACTATCAGATTTGTATTTATTTTTTATTTGTGCATAAAATTTAGTGTAAATTGTTTTTGTATTACTATCTATATCACTATATGCTCAATTTGAGCTAAACGGAATAGAAATCAAAAACAGTATTATAAATACTTTTAAAAATTTCATTATTAAAATTATTATTGACTAATTGCTCTTTGTAGTTGATTATCAACTCAATCTAATTTATATGCTTCTAAATCATATTCTAATTCTATATCAGCTTTAAATCAAACTCAATCAATTCAAGTTTCTGTTTTTCATGTAAACCATTTTGCAATAGTATATTTAAAACTAGAACCATCATTATATTGTTTCATTGTTTGAACTGATCATTTTCAATAAGTATTTTCACCTATACTTACTATTTTTGGGAAATAGTCTTTAAGTGTTCAAATCATTATTTCAGAAGCAGAAGCTGTACCTGAATTTTGTAATATAATAACTTCATATTTATTTAAATCTACTATATTTAATCATTTTGAATAAAAATAATTATTTCATCAATTATACTTTACTACAGCTGTTTTTTCTCATTCTGTTACTACATAACCAAGCATTTCTGTTACTTCATTTAAATATCATCCTCAATTATTTCTTAAATCAATAATTATTTTTTTAGTATTTCATTTTGATTTAATTTCTTCAAGTGCTGTTTTAAATTCACTTGCAACTCCAGCTCCAAAAGTTTTTATTTGGATATTGTAAGTATTTGAATTTATTTTTGAGTATTCTAAATTTTTAATTGTTATTTTTTCTCTTTTTACCTCTATTTTTAATTCTGTTCAATTTCTATTTACAGTTAAAACTACAGTAGAACCAGCAGGTCCTTTTATCCAAGATATAACTTCTGTTAATGAATTTTCTTTTGTTAATTCTTTTTCCCCTACTTTTGTAACTATGTCTCATCATTTTAATCAAGCTTTTTCAGCAGGACCACCTGGAATTGGTGAAGTTATTTTTAATTCACCAGGACTAGTCATTTCTACATATGAACCAATTCATTCATATTCTCAAGATAAACTATCTTCAAAACTCTTACTTTCAATTGGTGGAAAATAAACTGTATGTTTATCTTCAGTTGCATTTGCAAGTCATTCAATTGCACCATAAATTAAATCATCTTTATTTATATTTTCATGATTGTAATGTGCTCATAATATAGTATTGTAAACATCATTAAAAATTTCTTCTTTATCTCATAAAACAGTAGTAGATTTAGGTGTTTCTATTTTTACGTTTTGATCTTTTTTATAATAATTATAAGTGTTTTTTACAGTTTCTAAATCTGATAATCTAACATTTCTTTTTGATAATTCTACCTTATCCAATTTCATATCAAGTTCTAAAACATCTTTTGCTAAAGCATAAAAGCTATATGCAGTCATTGTTTTATTTAGATATAGATTTTTTTCTACATTTTCGATTTTATCTAAATATACCAATTTTTTAAGAGTTTTTTCTATTGCAGAATTTGGTTCTAGTAATTTAAATTTTAAATTAATATATTTATATGATTCAGGAACTTTTACAAAAAATTCACCTAAATATATAATTATGTATTCTCTTGTTACAGTTAAGTTATTTTCTGTTTCTACTTCTTTTATAGTAGTATTATTTAAATCTAATGAATTTATTTTTATTTCATTTTGTGCTCAACTTGAAGTTGTTTCTTCGGCAAAACTTGTACTAGTAATTATTAATAATAATACAATTGAAATCAATTTACTTATTTTGTTCATATTTTATCTTATTTTTAAATTTTTTAATGATGTTTATTTTATTTATTTTTATTTTATAATTAAAAAAATAATTAATTAAGACTTGATTATTATTTTAATTATTCTTTAAGTAATAATTCCATTCATCAAAATGGATAAATTGCTCAGTAAAATATACATCAAAGTCATATCAAAACTAGTACTAAATAAGTACCTCATCTTCATAAATAATGCTCTGCCCAAGCAAAGTTACCAGTCCATCAATGTAATTGTTTTCTATATTTTAGCATTCATGATCAAATAGCTATAAAAAATAGAGCATAAAATAATTTTACTATTATGTACATATTTTATTTATTAATATTTTAAGTTTATATCTTCTTTAAATTTTTTTATTAATTCACTAGAATCTACTTCAATTTTTAGTTTTTCTTTTATTTGAGTATCGATGAAGTTTAGAATTTTATCAAGTCAAAAAAAGTAAAAATAAAGTAAGTATAAAATTATAAAAATTCTAAATATCCACTTATAAATTTGTCTATGAAACTCTCTTTTTTCTTGTTTTTTGATTGTTTCATAAATATAATCTATTTTTTCCTCTTTTGTTAAAAAATTGTTTTCCATATTTTGAATTTATAAAAATATTATTTAGCTTCTCTCCAATTTTTACCTATTTTTGCATCTGTTTTTAATTTTATTGGTTTGTCTGTTAATATATTTTCCATTATATTTGAAATTTCTTTTTTTAGGATTTCTTCTTCTCCTGGAAATACATCAAAAACAAGTTCATCGTGTACTTGCATAATCATCACACTTTTTAAATTATTTTTTTCTATGAAGTTTTGTGATTCGATCATAGCGAGTTTTATTATATCTGCACTTGTTCATTGAATTGGCATATTAGTTGCTTCTCTTTCTGCTCATGATTTAACCATTTTATTTAAATCATTGATTCCATTTATATATCTTTTTCTTCAAAAAATAGTTTCTACATAATTATTTTTTTCACAATCTTTGATTATGTTATCTAAAAATATTCTAACTTTTGGATATGATTCAAAAAATTTATTTATATAAGTTTTTGCTTCTCACATAGATATACCTATCATTTGAGAAAGTCAAAATGAACTAATTCAATATATAACTCAAAAATTTACAGCTTTTGCTATTTTTCTCTCACTACTTGTTATTGTTTTATTTGGAAATAAAAAATTGGCAGTTTTATGATGTATATCTTCTCCTGAAATAAAAGCACTAAGTAAATTTTCATCTCAAGATAATATAGCTAGTATTCTAACTTCTACTTGTGAGTAATCTATTGCCAATATATTTCCATTTTCAAATCTAGAAATAAAGGCTTCTCTTATGACTCATGCTATACCATTTGAACTAGGTATGTTTTGTAAGTTTGGATTAGTACTAGATAATCTTCAAGTACTAGCAATTGTTTGATTATAATTTGTATGTAAAAAATCATCATCATCTAATAATTCTGATAATCATTCTATGTATGTTGATAATAATTTAGAGTAATGTCTATAATCAACAATCATTTGTGCTATTTCAAATTCATGAGCAAGTTCTCATAATACATCAGCATTTACACTATACCCTGTTTTTGTTTTTTTTCATTTAGGTAGAGCTAATTTATCAAAAAGTATTTCTCAAACTTGTTTAGGTGAATTAATATTGAATTCAGTTTCAGCAAGAGAATATATCTTTTTTTCTAGTATCATTATTTCATTTTCTAGAATTGTTCATATTTCTTTCAATTTATCTCTAGCTATTTTAACTCAGTTAATTTCCATCTTTTTTAGTACTTGTAAAAGAGGAATTTCAATATTTGTAAGTACAGTATTTTGATCTACTTTTTCACTTACTTGTTTTTCATATAGTTTATTTGTGATGTAAACATCTTCTCAACTATAAATAGATGCAGTTTCTAAGTCTACATCTTTGAAATTTATTTTTGCTTTGTTTGTAATAGAATCATAACTAATCATCATATAGTTAAATTCTTTTGTTGAAAGTTTATCTAAACTTATTCATCTAACTCAAGGATTTTTAATGTATTCTCATAGAAGAGTATCATAAAATCTAGCCATTTTTTTTCTTTAAAAATTATTTTTTTAATTATATTTAAAAAACAAAAAAAGACTAAATTTTTAGTCTTTTTTATAATTATGAAATTACTTGGTCAATAACTCTTGTATAGTTAAATACATCTTGTCCTTTAAAAAATCTATTTAATTCAATTGCAGCATTTTCTGGAGTATCAGATGCGTGGATAATGTTAGCATCAATAGTTAAACCAAAATCACCTCTAATTGAACCAGGAAGAGCTTCAGCTGGATTAGTTGCACCAGTTAACATTCTAACAGTTGCAATAGCGTTTACTCAAGTTGCAGCAATAGCAACTACTGGAGTTCTAGTCATATATTTTTTAATTCCAGGAAAAAATGGTTTATCTTTTAAGAAATCATAATGTTCTTCGATGATAGCTTCATCTAATTGCATCATTTTTAATCCACTGATTTTTAATCATTTAGCTTCAATTCTAGAAATAACTTCACCAATTAATCCTCTTTCAATTGTATCTGGTTTTAATAATATTAAAGTAGTTTGCATACTCTTTTTTATTTAAAAATTAAAATTACAAGGAAATTATATAGTTTTTATTTTATAGTCAATTTTTTTTACTTATATCAAAAAATTATTTTCACAATTCCATTGCACTTTCTTCTACTAAAAATCTAGTTTCAGCAATTCTAGCTAATAATGCTCTATTTATAGAATCTTCTTGTAATTTATTTTCACATAAACATACAACTCAATTATACATATATGAAATCATTGAATCCTTTAATTCGATAATTTTTACTTTTTTTATATCTATTTGTGGATGCCAAGATAAAATTATTTCTTCTAATTCTTTTTGATCAAAACTTCCTTGAATTTCCATAAAGTTATTTGCTTATAAATTTAATATAGAAATATATTATATATAAAAAAATCAAATTGGAAATGTATTTTAAATATTTAATTAAATTGAGAAGGTATTAAAATAGCATAATCTATATTATTTTCAGTATTGTTTAAAATTTTTGGACTAAAATAATTATAATAAATATTTAGATTTTCATATGCAGTATATGGGTAGCATTTTTTTTCCATATTTTCACAATCTCATAAGAAATATAATTTTTTTATATTATCTTCATTTAGCTCTAGTGCTTCATATCAATTTATGTAATCCAATGTTGGAATTTTTTTGATCTCATCAAACATAGATTTAAATAAATCTTTATTTTCAATTCAAGATTTATAATAAAACACTACTTTATTAGTTAAATCTATGTCTTTATAGCTTCTTAAATCTGATCTAAAAATAGATGACATGTATTTTACTTTATTTCAATCGTTTGAATAGATGTTGTAAAAATTACTAAACTCTTTTGTTATAGGTATAAGAGTTGTATTTAATATTAAAATATTTTTTTCTTTCAAATATATTTTTTTATAATCAAAATTTATTTTACTTGAGTATTTTTCATTTGTTTTTAGATTTTTAGCACAATTTAAATATATTTCCATCATTCAAGAGTCATTATAGTCATTTGAATTTAGTTCAAAAAACAGCTCACTTGTTTCTCATCTATTTAATGTAGTTTCATTTTTTGTTAATACATCTAATTCTTTTGTATAATCTGTTAGTTTTAAACTACAGTAATTTATATCTAGTTTTTTAATAGTTGAGTTTGTTTCATTTATTAAGTTTATAGATTCTCATCATATATTAGTTATACTTACACTAAGTAATTTATGACTCTCATTATTTAAATACAACGTATTATCTATAAGTTTTTCATTTATTTTAATGATTGTATTTTTATTTGTTTTTGAATCTATTGTTTCAATTACATCTTTTTTTAAAAATGAATTAGATACAAAAAATACAACTACTAAAAAAACTAAAGTAGAAACTATAATTTTAAAATATGTCATATTTTTTAACCATATTTTATTTGTAGTTTTTTCTATTTTCTTAGTTGATTTTTTTGTATTTTTAATGATTTTTTTGTAGTTATCTACATATTGTTTCAATTTTTTTTGTATATTTTGTAGTCTTTTATTTTTGTTCATATTTTTTATAAAAAAATAATTAATTACATTATAACTATTAAAAGCATTTTTACATTTATTTATAAAAATTGGAGTTGATTATTTACAAAAAATACTTGATATTTATTTATTTTAAATACAATAAAGTGGCTTTTTAGAAAACTGAAAAGGGCTAGTTTGGAACTAGTTAAATATAAGATACAAAAATTATATAAAAATAATCTTTGTTGACTCTATTTATGCTAAATCTATGTTTAGTAGATTAGTATTTTATCTTATAAAATATTTTTAGGATTATGAATCAAAAATTGGAGCTGTTAATGCCAGCTTGAGATATGGAAAAACTTAAATTTGCTTATGCTTATTGAGCTGATGCAACTTATGTAGGTGCTCCTATGTTCTCTCTTAGAGCTAGAACAAATGCTTTTACAATGGAAACATTAAAAGAAGCAACTGATTATGCTCATTCACTTGGTAAAAAAATATATTTTACTGCAAATATTTACGCACATAACGTAAAAATTAAACCATTTTTAGCACAATTTAAAAAAATGGTTGAAATGGGGCCTGATGCTTTTATTATGGCAGATCCAGGACTTATATACCTAGTTAGAAAAGAATTTCCAGATGTAGAAATTCATTTATCAGTTCAAGCAAATAATACAAATTGGGCTCAAGCTGAATTTTGGGCAACTATGTGAATAAAAAGAATAATTTTAAGTAGAGAAATCTCTATTAAAGAAATGAAAGAAATTCATGAACATGTTCCTACTATGGAGCTTGAAGCATTTGTTCACTGAGCTATTTGTATGGCATATAGTGGTAGATGTTTGATTTCAAATTATCTAAGTAATAGGGATCCAAATCAATGAACTTGTAGTCATAGTTGTAGATGGGAATTTAAAGTATTTAAAGATGAAAAATCAGAAGCAGAATTAGAAACTGTTACTGGTAGACCAGAAGATTATGAAGAATTAACAGGTAATTTTTACCTAGAAGAAAAAGAAAGACCAGGAGATATAATGGAAATTGATGAAGATTCTTATGGTACATATCTTATGAATTCTAGAGATCTTTGTGCAATTGATTATATGGAAGAATTAAAAGATGCTTGAATTATAAGTTTTAAAGTAGAATGAAGAAATAAAACTGTTAATTATATTGCATCAGTTTGACTTGCTTATAGAGCTGCAGTTAATGCAGTTGAAAAAGGTGAAAAATATGATAGTCATAAATTAGCAGAAGAATTATTTTCTATTGCAAATAGAGGTTATATACCAGGGTTTTTAGCTGGTAACCCAAATGCAAATGCTCAATTTTATGAAAGAAATGGTAGTTATGGTACAAAAGCATTTTTATGAATTCTTAGAGATTATGATAGTGAACATAAAATGATTAGAGTTGAAGTTAAAAATAGATTTGAGTTATGAGATGAAATAGAAATAGTAAGTCCAAGCTGAGTAACTACAATGAAAATTGAAAAAATGTTTAAAACAACTTTAAATCACTGAGTACACAAAACTACAACTACTTTTACTGAACACGAATATAAATTTGATAATGTAAGAGCAGAAAGTATAGATACAGCTCATGGAGGTTGATATGAAGTATGGATTAATATGGAAACTAAACCAGAAGATTTTAGTTTAATTAGAAAAGAAATATAAAACTCAAAAAAAAGTTTAGATTTATCTAAACTTTTTTTTAAAGCATTTTTTTGATTTAATATATAAAGTATAGTACTATATATTGTATATTAAATTTTAAATGAAAAAATATGACAGATAAAAATAATTTGGCATTAGATTATTCAAGTAAATGGCTTGAAATCATAAAAAATAATGAAGATCCATCTACTAATCAAGCTGATTGGATGATAAAAGAATCAGTTAATAATTTTAAAAATCATTTTAATGCATGATGGTTAGATTATAGAAAATCAGTTACTTTAGCAGATTATTGTTGATTAATTCCAGGAGAATGTGTTGCTGTTGAATGGAAATGAAATTGAGCTATTTTTCAAGATATTTTATGAAGAGAATATATTGATTGGCTTGGTTGATATTGAATGATGAGTCATGGTTGGTCAAACCCAGATGTTGTTGCAGCTGTTCAAGCACAACTTTTACATACACCTATGCCTTCTCAGGAGTTAATAGACCCACTTCGTTGAGTTTTAGCTCGTATTATTGCTGATATAACACCAGGTGATCTTAAATATTCGTTTTTTGCATGAAGTTGAACTGAAGCAAATGAATGAGCTATTAAATTAGCTAAAATGTATACGAAAAAAAACTGATTTATAGTTGCAGTAAAATGATTTCATTGAAAAACTATGGGAGCACTTTCACTTATTTGAAAAAAAGATTATCGTGAACCTGTTTGACAATTATATTGAGGTCCTGTTTTCCATGTCCCATTTGGTGATGCTGAAGCAGTAGAAAAACAACTTGAAATCTGTGATACTGTTTGAATTTGAATTGCTGCTGTTATGATGGAACCAGTTCAATGAGAGGCTGGAGCAATTGTTCCACCTGATGATTTCTGGCCTAGAATTCGTGCTGCTACAAAAAAACATTGAGTTTTACTTATAGCTGATGAAGTACAAACTTGATTATGAAGAACTGGTAAATTATGGTGAGTTGATCATTGGAATGTTGTTCCAGATATTATGACTATGGCAAAAGCACTTTGATGATGAGTTATGCCTATATCTGCATTTGTTTCTACAGAAGAAATATGGCAATCAATGATGAGTCCAAATCCATTTATTCATACAACTACAACTTGATGATGAGCTCTTGCTTGTAGTGCTGCAATTGCAGCTATAAATGTTGCACTTCGTGATGATTATGCTTGAATGGCAGAAGCTAAATGAAAATATCTTATGAATAGACTTATTCCACTTGTAAAAAAATATCCAGAAATTTATAAAAATATAAGTTGAAAAGGACTTTTAATCTGACAACATTTTCAAAGTGCGGATATATGATATAGAGTTACATCTGAGTTATTTAAAAATTGACTTTTAATTGCTTGAACACTTAACAGCTCTATTACTTCTCGTATAGAACCACCAATAGTTATAACATATGAACAATTAGATAAATGAATTCAAATACTTGAAAAAGTATTAGAAAAAGTATCAAGAGATATTAAAAATATATAATTCTTGAAAAAAAATAAAAAATTATTAGATTAATAACAATATCTAATAATTTTTTTATTATGAATCCAAGACTTTACAGAAATATAATATTCACATTTGTATGAATAATATATTTTATTTTATATTATTTACTTAGTCATGATTATATAATACAATATTTTTCTAATAAAATTTATTATTGAAATTATGTTTTAGCTTATTTTAATGCTATAATTTGATTTGCTATTACTGTCTGAGTTATATGAATATGAAATAAAATATTTCAGTATTTTATGGATAAATTTTTTGATAAAGATAGAGAGGATTTTTTCTTTTTAGATATTCTTTATTGATTTATTTCATTAACAAAATATTTTATTGCACTTTATGTGTTTATAAGATTTGCAATACTTCCCGATTTTTTTGAAAATTATATAAGTAAATTTTATTCTGTTTCAATTATACTTGTAGTTGTATTTTATATAACTAAGTTTATAAATAAATTTTTTGAAAAAGATTTAGCTAAAAAAGCAAAAATCAAATCTCAATGAAAAACTCTCCTGCCTTTTGTAAATAAAATAATTGTAGTTTTTATATGGGTTGTATGAATAATAACTATTTTTGACAACATAGGTTACAATATATCGGCACTTGTTGCGTGAGCTTGAATTTGATGACTTGCAATTGCTTTTGCAGCACAAAAAAGTATAAGTAACATATTTGGTGCTATAAATATACTTTTAAATAAACCATTTATTGTTTGAGACTATGTAAGTATAAATTGAGTTACTTGAACTGTTAAAGATATTTGATTATCATATTTAACTATTATAGATAAAATGTGACATCAAGTTATGATTCCAAATGAAGTAATTATTTCAAATAATGTTGAAAATTTTACTGTAAGAGAAAATAGAAGAACAGATTTTTCTATATGAGTTGTTTATGGTACAAGTTTAGAAAAAATGAATGAAGGTGTTAATATAATTGAAAATATATTACAAAAGCATTTAGAAGAATGAACTATTGCTTCTTATAGAGTAAATTTTGAAATGTTTGCTGAGTTTTCATTAAATATTCAAGCTACTTATTTTTCATTGATAAATGATTCTGTAGTTTTATATTTAAAACAAAAAGAGAATATAAATTTAGAAATAAAAGATAAGTTTAAAGAAGCTTGATTAGAGATGGCTTTCCCTACTAGAGAATTAATTATTAGAAAAGAATCATAAAAAATTAAGACTTAAAAAGTCTTATTTTTTTATATTAATTCAAGAGTTTTGATTTTATTTTTGATTTCAAAATATTTATTTTTAAATATTTCAAGTATAGTAGAATTATTTAGATAAGTATTTTTTATTATCCTATTTGCTTTGATTATAATCTTTGTTTCATTATATTTTTTAAGTTTATATCAAATAAGTAATATAGATTCAAGAGAATATAATTTTATATTTTTATCTTTTGATTTATCATAATTTGTAGTAGAATTTTTAATATTTAGACTATTTAAAACTTCTTTTACAAGAGATTTCTCTACTCAAAATAATTCTCAAATATCTTTTTTAGAAAGATATAAATTTCATTTTTTATATACTAGATTTATGCTTGAATTGTTTATTTCTAGTATTGTATTTCAGTTTATGTTTCTTGTTAGTTTAATCATATATCGTTTATTAGTATATAATGTGTATATATACTATATATACTTTTATATACATTTCAAATTTTAATATAAATTTAAGATTGACGATTTTAAAAGTTATTATAAAAAAATTAAAAAACTAGAAGATTTATCTTCTAGTTTTTTAATCTACATATACATCTCTAGGTTTACTTCAATTACTTGGTCAAACTACTCATAATTCTTCAAGTATATCAAGTACTTTTGCAGCACGTGCATATCAAAGTCATAGTTTTCTTTGGATAAGAGAAGTAGATCATTTTTTACTTTCTTTTACTATTTGTATAGCTTTTTCTATTATAGCAGGGTCTTCATCTTGGTCTCATTTATAATTTTCCATTATACTTCATTCAAGTTTTGATTTACCTTCTGTTATTTCTGTTATTTGTAAATTTGAAATCATATCAGGATCAATAGTTAATTTCAATTTATTAACTACAGCTTCAACTTCATGTGTTTCAACAAGTACTCATTGTACTCTTTCTGGATCAATAGAGCCAGTTGGTGCATAAAGCATATCTCATCTACCAAGTAAATCTTCAGCTCAACCTTTATCGATTACAGTTCTACTATCAATTTGACTAGCAACAGTAAATGCTATACGACTCGGTATATTTGCTTTGATTAATCAAGTGATTACATCAACAGAAGGTCTTTGAGTTGCAACAATTAAATGCATTCAAACAGCTCTTGCCATTTGAGCAATACGAGCAATACTTCACTCTACTTCTTTTTTATTACCACTCATCATTAAATCTGCAAGTTCATCTACAACTATAACTATATATGGTAATTTTTCTTCTTTACTTACTTTTGCATTAAATTCTACTAGATTTCTAGCATGTACTTTTGTAGCTAAATCATATCTTCTAAGCATTTCAGCAACACACCATTTTAGAGCATTTAAAGCTTTATCAGGATTTGTAATAACTGGAGTTAAAAGATGAGGAATTCAATTATAAACAGATAATTCAACTCTTTTTGGATCTATTAATATCAATTTTAATTCACTAGGTGAAAATTTATATAACATAGAAATAATAAAGCCATTCATTCATACAGATTTTCAACTTGCAGTTTGTCATGCAACAAGTAAATGAGGCATTCTAACTAAATCTCAAACTACTATATTTCAACTTACATCTTTTCAGATTGCAATAGGAAGTTCTAATTTTTTATTATTAAATTCACTACTAGATAATACTTCTTTTAAATATACAGCTTCTCTTTTTGGATTAGGTACTTCTATTCAAACTACACCAAGTCCAGGAATTGGAGCTTGTATTCTGATAGATTTTGCTTGAAGAGCAAGAGCTAAATCTTTTTTTAGATTTTCTATTTTTTGTAGTTTAACTCATTGTTTTGGTTTCAATCTATATTGTATAACAGTTGGTCATACTTGATATCATTCCATTGTTACCTCTATTTTAAATTGAAGTAATTTTTCTTCTATTTCTATTTCTTTTTTTCTTATTTCATTTTTATCAACAGCGATTACATTTCTCTTACTATCTAAAAGTGATAATTCTGGAAATACCCAATTTTTAAATTCATTATTTCTTACTATAGCTACTTCTTTTTCTTCTTTTTCATCATCATCTTTTTTACCAAACATTGATCATATAATAGAATCTTCTTTTTTTTCTATTTTTACTTTTCTTGGATTAATTGGAGCATCTTCTATATGTAATTGTTTTGGTTGTTTTGATTTTGCGATTGCTTCTTTCTCTTCTTTTAATTTTTCCATCATTTCTTCAAGCTCTTGTTTTTTCTTTTCTAGTCTTTCATCATTTTTATTTTTAGTTGCTTTAGAAGTTTTTGTATTTGAACTAAATCATTCTCATACAAAAGTATCTTTTATTTCTTTTAATTTTTCAGGAATATCAAATGCTTTTCTAGCGAAATTTACAGGTGAAAATTTGAAAAGTATAACAAGAGATGTTAAAAATAATAGAAAAAATGCTAGCGCTGTTGCTATACTTCAAAGTAAATCTTCAAGCATAGGATATAAATTGAATCTAGCATAATAATTACTTATAAAAAATCACAGCAATGTAGAAATTGACACAAAATATATAAATAATCAAATTGTTCTAGTTGTATTAACACTTACGCTTTTATCTTTTATCATAAGTAATGAAAAAAGAATAAGAACAGGTGAAAAAATCCATTTATAATATGCTCAAAATATCTCTGTTAATCACATAGATAAATAAAATCATAATATAGAACTTTTTTCGTCTAAAAAAGCTACAATTCATATAAACATAAATAAAGATACATAAATGTATCTTTTAGCTTCTGGATTTAATGGATTACTTTTTCTTGCAGCCACTTTTTCAAAATTTATCAATTATTTTTCTTATTTATAATATAAGCTTTTTTAAAAAATAATCAAGAAAAATAAGACTTTAAACAAATAAAAAAGCCATTATTTTCATAATGGCTTTAATTATTTCAAATGAAAAAGTATTATGGATATCTATAATATAGGTCTGCATTTATATTTATAGATAAATATTTTTATGCTTTTACTATATCATGACTATCCCAGAATCATTCTGCATCTGATAGTACTCATGTAAGTGTCATTGGTTCTCTAAAATCATTTTCTAATTTTGCTATTTTATTTGAATCTAATCAAAACATTCTTGCTAAATTTTCTTCAACTATAAAATGTGTTTCATTAGTTAATGGTTTTGTAGCCTCTATTGTTTGTATTCTTATTGCTATTCTTTCACTTCATTTTCTATCTACAATTTCTCATTTTTCAAGAGTAGTAAGTAATGAATTATTTAATGAATTTTTTGTTTGTTCTACTGGATTAATTCTTCCAGTTTCAATTCATGATTGAATATTTGTTTTTGTTTCTAAACCTGTTGTCATATATTTATATTTAATTTATAAAATTGTAATTACCCAAGGATTTCAAGTAATGCTTGATTAAATTTATCTTCCATTTCAGAAGTAATTTGTGATTCATTTCCTAAGTCAACACTGTGAAAATTTTCTATATTTGTTCTCATATTTATTTTAAAGTTAAAAAATTATTAGTATAGTTATTAAAGATATTTGAAAGCATATATGCTCATTCTCATCTGGTTATCTTTAATTTTGGTTGGAAGTATGAATCACCAAATTGATCTTTCCATGTTATATTTTTATTAAAAATATAGTTTACAATTTTGTTTTCATCTTCATTTAAATCTTTGTATGTTTTTGTTAATTCAACATTACTTTGATTTATAATTAAATATTTATATGTTAAAGCTAGAAATTGTCATCTAGTAACTGTGTTATATTTTGATGCACTTTTTTGCTTTGAATTTATTTCACTTAAATTTGAGTTTATTGTATTTTTTGTATTTTGATCTATATTTTGAATTTTTAATTCATTTAATGAATTTTCAATCCAAGTATAGGCATCATACTCTGTTAATTCTCTATTTTCTAAGAAATATCATTTACTTATTCAAGAAGTAATTCATTGTTCTAAAGTTGTTAATACTTCTGTTTTATATTCGTAAGTTGTAGCTAATCATTTTGGATTATTTACTTTTACTGTTTTGTTAGCTAAATTTGAACTATTGTAAGTATTTATTATTTCAAATTTAGCATTTTTATTTAATGTTTTATAATCATATATCAATAATCATCCAACTGTATCCTTATATGTAAATGTAACTTCTTCTTTAAATTCATCGTCATCACATTTTGATGTATATACTGATTTAATATTTTTTAAAGTTCACGATTTTATACATACTTTATTTCATTCACTTGCCTTTAATTTATATGTAGAACCAAATTCTAAGTTTACTAATTTATTATTTGAGCTATCTTTAAATACTGCTATTGCTGTATTTGTATCTCATATTACAGCTGAGTTTGGAGAAACTACAGATGCAGTTGTTGGATAAATAGTTACTTTTCAATTATATATTTTTAAATCAAAAGTTTTTATTGTTACAGTTCAGATTTTTACATATAATTTTGTACTTCATTCTTTTAATCAAGTAACTTGTATATCTCTTTTTCAATCTGTAAAGTAATATAGTTTAGTAGGGAAAACATTTGCAGTTTCTGTATTTACAATAAATGTCATATCTCAAGGTAAACTTCATTTAAAAGCTTTTCATTTTCTATTTGTGATATTTAATTTTAATGTTTCAGTATTTCAAACTGCTATATTTGTTCAAGCTTTTTCAAAATTTAAATCTATATTATAATTCTTTTGAAAATCTTCTACCTCTCTTTTCTCTATTTCTTCTCTTGTCATTAAACTAGCTTTACTAATTTTTTGAGTTGTTGAAGTTGTAACTGTTTCAGTATTTGTTGTTATATACGTTTTAGTTTCTTCTCATCATTTAGCTATATATGCTTCATAATCTTTTTTTGTTTGAGCTCTTGTAGCTGGACCAAACCAACCTGCTCATGTTGCATTTCTGCTTGCGATTACTCATTTATCTACTTGGTAATCAATTACTGATTCTAATACATCATTATAATCAGAACTTATATCACCTTTATAGTATCATAATGCTTTATATATTTGTTGAACTTCTCTGATATCTCATGCTGAGTATCATACATAAACAGTTTTTTCAAATATTGATAAATCACTATTGTTAGATGTTGTTGTATTTGTTTTTGTAGTATTTTTTGTACTTGATGATGAACTTGTTGTAGTTACATTGTTTAATGCAGCTCCTTTAGTTTCTAAAAATGCTAATGGATCAACAGTTATTTTTTCAAGTTCATTAAAACATACTCATTCTTCACTTATTTTATAATAATTATATGGACAAGTTGCATAGTTATAATATGCAGGAGAAGATGATGTATCAATATCAATTTGAAAATGTAGATGGTTACCAGTTGAATTTCAAGTTGATCATACTTCTCAAATTTTTGTCCCTGCTTTTACTTTATCTCATTTTTTTATATCAATTTTGCTTAAATGCATATAATTTGAAACTATTTTTTTTCAATTTATAGTATGCGATATTGATACATTGTTTCATTCCATAGATAATTCAGATGCTATAATTACAGTTCATTCTGCCATTGCATATACTGGAGTTCATTTAGCAGTTGCTATATCTACTCACATATGTCACCCATTTCAAACATCCCAACCGTAAGTATAACTTGATCACCATAATACTGTATATAATCTTGTGTAGTCATTATATCAACCATTTTGAGTTGCATATTTTTGATAATCACTTGTTTTTAATATAGGTAGATCTTGTTTACAATCAGAACTTAATTCTGAGAAATCGTTAAATCTACATTCTAATTTAGAGATTTCTTTTAATGGATATATTATTTCTGAATTATCTGAAGCCTCTAATGCAGTTATAGGATTCAGAGTATTTATTAATAATAGACTTAGTAAAGATAAACTCGTAAATTTTTTTAATTTATTTGTTTTCATAATAATTTTGTTTTTGAAATAATTTAATTTATTAAAATTAATTTCTTATATATAATTTGATTATTAATTAATTTTGCAGACAATTAATAATTATATATATAAGTATTGACATTTAATAATTTGTATACTTAAATTACTTTCACAAAAATATTATGACATATTAATAAATACTTGTCAATTAATAGAATTATGTTTTAATATATTTTCTATAAATAAAAATAACTTTTCCCTACTTATAGGGAAAAGTTATTAATAATTAATTAAATATAAAATATTACAAAAGTCAATTATATTGTATAATATATTTATACAATATAATATAAAAAGGTCAAGTTATGTAAGTTTTTCTAATATTTCAGCACTAGAAGTATAAATTTTATTATTTTCTTTTAGATACTCATAACTATGTATCTTTGTAATAAAGCTATTTTCAATATCTTCAATTCAAGATATATAAACATCTATTTTATTATTTTTTAATACACCAATCATTTCATCTATTGCTTCAATTCAATCTATATCTATATTTCACATATGTGCTAGAGATATAATTAATTTTTGATTATGATTTAGTTTTTCAATTAATAAAATATTTGTTTCAATATTTAAATAATTTAATCAAAGAGAAAATTTTGTAAGTAATACATCTTCATGGTGTTGAGCATGAGTATATTTAGATAGAGAGATTTTTTCTCTATGTCATCATTTTCTAAATACTGTAACATAAGCATCACTATTTGTAATTTTACCTATATATATAATTAAAGTAATTGCAGTTCATATAAGTATACCATATGTTGGTTCCCAAAATACAGAAAAAAATGTAGTTATAAGAGTAATTACAAAAGCTTGTTTTTCTATACTATATAGTTTTTTAAGCAATCAAATATCTATAAGTCATATTGCAATATTCATTAATATAGCTGATATTATTGGAAAAGGTAAAAATTTAAATGCTCAATTAAATAATAAAGCAGATATTAAAAGTGTGAAAATAGCTATAAGAAATGCAGCTGTTCTATGAGTTGCTCAAGAATTTATATTTAGTGCTGTTCTAACAAATACTGCAGTATTTGGTAATCATCATACAAGTCCTGTTCATATATTTGATAATGCAAGTCATAATACTTCCCTATCTTTATCAAATTTAGTTTTTGTAATTTTTTCAGCAATTCTAGCAGATATAATAGTTTCAATTATTGCAATTATTGAAACTACTAGAGAAATAGTAAAAAGTGATTTTAATATTTCTACTAAACTTGAAAATGAATCTATTTTTATACTTGTAAAAAATGAAAAATCTACAAGTGAAAAAGATAAACTTGGAAATTTTGTAACTAAAAGTAACATATTTGGTAACATTCATTTAGAAACAAGTATTCAAATACCAATTCATACTATTGTTAAAACAATAACTCATGGAAATTTAGGAAAATATTTTTTGCAAATTATTAAAAAACTAAGACCTAATCAAAAAGTAATAAATGATGCTATATTTAGACTTCATATATTTTTGAATAATTCATATATATTCATTGCAATTTCATGATGTTGCTCTATTTTTAAAGCAGGATCATTTAATCACATTGCTCATGATAATTGTCATAAAGCAATTGTTACTCATACCGAAATTAGAAATCAGAGTAGTGCTGTTGAAGGAATAAGAGTTATATATTTTGTAAGTTTAAATATATAAACAAGTAGTATGAAAAATCATGCAAATATTGCTATAAGAGGTAATAATAATACTCAATTTTCTGGGTGTAATAATATAAATCCTAGTAAAATACTACTTAATGCTCATGCAACTCAGAAAACATTGTGATGACTTGATGCAAAAAGTGATGCAATCACTCATGCCCATATTCATGTAATAATTCATTGCATAGGAGTTGCTCATGAAGCAACTGCAAGAGAAATAGATAGAGGTATGTTTATCATTGCAACAGTTAATCCTGCTTTCCAATTCTTTTTTAATTTTTCGATCATATTTTAATTATTAGTAATAATTTATTTTGAAAAAATTCAGTTTGGAGTAATTACTTTATTTTCTAATACAGAATTTCTTCATAAATAATATCAATTTATTTTTATTTCAACTCAATTTAATTCCACTCATGGTGCAATTTTTGTTTTTCTTTCAATGCTTGAATTTATAAGAATTACTCTATGATTTTTTCCTCAAGCAATAGATATACTATTTCATAGAGTAGTTCATTGAATTACAGCATTATTACAAGTTATATTTCAAGTATTTATAGAAGAATCTATTATACTTGTGTTATTATAAGTAGAAGGATGGTTATAATCTCAAACTATATTAATTCAATGATTAGTATTTATTATAGATGTTTCTCAATGAAAAACAGAATTTAATATAACTACATTATTTGCTTTTTTATCACCAGGTCAGTGAATAATAACTTTTGCTAAAGCACTATTTTCTATTTCTACTGCTTGATTACTATAGTTAATTTCATCTGATCTTATTAAAGTATCATAAAGTAGAGTATTATCTCATGATATTTTACATCTTCAAGTTACTATACATTTTCATAAAAAAATTCCAGGCATTTTATTTGTATCTATTTCTGGCCGTTCAAGTTCTTCTTCTAATATTTTTAAAATTTCTTTTGAATCAACTTTATTATTTAATAATTCCATAATGTATGGAAAAGTTTTTGTTAGAAATCTTTGAGTATTTTTAGGATATGGAATAGCATTTAAAGTGCTATCATTTTCTATTTCATTTTTAAGAATTTCTTTTGAAACTTTTCATCATAGTGTTTTAAATACTTCTTCTAAATTTCTAGTACTTTTAAATTTATATTCTTTTGATTTTTCAAATCATTCAATTTTTTCAGATAAAAAATTTAATAAACTAGTTATTGCTAAAAATATTTTATTTTCAGGAGTTACATGATGAGAATTAAAATTTAGCATTCATTTGTAATCTGGATTTATATTCTCAACTAAGTTATTTAAATCATCTTTAGATTTGAATAATACTAAAAATTTTCTAGATTTATTATCATTTACTAATTCATTATCGTAAAATATAGGATTTTTTATATATCTTTCGTATTCTATTATAAATGTTTTTGATAAATATATTCTCGCCTCTTCTATTTCTTCATCGTTTTCAGAATTATCTACAATACTTTTATAGTTTTGATATTTCTCATAATCAAAAATTGTCATATCTTTTGAAATTGTAGAGAAATTTGGTGCTAAACAATTATCTGGAATTGAAGTATTATTTTCAACTAAACAAGATGTTCAAACTAAACAATCATTTCATATATTTACTTCATTACCAATAAGTGTATTCCACCATATTACAGTATTATCTCAAAAACTTGATCATGATCATATAATTGAATTTATTCAAAAAAATACATTTTTTCAAGAATCTATTCTTATTTCATAATTTCAATTACTATTAATTTTTGGATAAAAAGAAACACTATGAGCCATTGATGAATTATCTCAAATATTTAATGATAAACTATCAATTTTTTCACCTCTTTTAAAAACAACTATTGCATTTTCATATCAATTTTTTCATAATTTTACAAATCTAATTCATTCTTGTAAGTTTACTCATTTTCATAATTTAATTTCTATATTTTTTTTATCAATAATTCAGAAATTAATTATTTTTTTAAGAGATGATAAGCTTCAAGGAACAAAATAACAACTATCACTTACTTCTAATAATCAACTTTTTTCTATTTCATCTAATATAAAAGAGCTATCAATACTTAAATTTCTTTTTCAAAAAATATTATCAAGTCTTCAAATCTGCTCAACTATATGCTCAACTGCAATTTTTTTATCATTTTCTAATTCACTAAGTGAGAAAATTTCTTCTAAATCTTTTATATAATTTTCTTCACTTTTTTCATCATTTTGATGAACTATTTCATAAACCGTTCAGACTGAATCCATTTCAATTAATTCTTGATCACTTAATCATTCTCAATTTAATGATATTTCTCACATTAAATCTGATCATGATTCATTATTTGTTTCTCATGGAATTAATTCTAAAGGTACGCCTTCATTTAAAACCTTAGAATTCATATTTATTTAATAGAATTTAAAATATTCTATATTTAATCTTTTAAAATTTGAGATTGTGAATATTACTTTAACACAAAAAACTCATAACTAATTTTTAAAATAAAACCGATAAGTTTTAGTCGTAATTATTTTTTTGTCAAATCTATTTTAAAAAATTATTATTTTACTAGAGATTAATTTAATATATAATAAAAAATAATTAATACTATTTTTTAAAAAAATGACTATATTTGAAATTACATTATTTGGTCTAACTATAGCTCCTACTTATTATGGATTAATGTATGCATTATCTTTTATTATATGATACTTTATATTACAAAAAAGAAATGTAATAGATAAATCAAAACTAGATGATTTATTTTTATATATATTTTTGTGAGTAGTTTTATGAGGTAGATTATGATATATTTTTTTCTATGATTTTAGTAATTATTTTTCAAATCCAATTGATATAATAAGAGTATGGGAATGATGAATGAGTTTTCATGGTTGAGTTATTTGAGTTATTTTAGCAATGATAATATTTGCAAAAAAATACAAAATAGATTTTTTAAAATTAGCAGATCAAATAACTTTGGTTTTACCAATATGATTATGATTGTGAAGAATTTGAAACTATATAAACAAAGAATTGTTATGATATAGTGATTATAATTGATTTTTAGCAGTTTATATTGATAATGTTTGATATTTTCCTTCTCCACTTTTAGAAGCGTTTTTAGAGTGATTAATATTGTTTTTGATACTTAATTATTTTTATATCAAATGATTTCTAAAAAAATGACAAATAGCATCTTTGTTTTTAGTTTTTTATGCTATTTTTAGATTATTTGTAGAAATATTTTTTAGAGAACCTGATGCACATATAGGTTATATTTTTTGATATTTTACTATGTGAGAGTTATTATCTTTACCTATGTTTTTAGTATGAATTATATTATTTTTAAGATTTAAAAATGCTAAATAATATTCCAATTTCTTTTATATTTATACTTATATCATGAATTTGTACTATTTTGTGATATATATTTCCTCAAATATATATATTTTGATTAAATGATAATTTTATAGATAATTGAAACTATTTAATTTATTTATTACAACTATTTATAAGTGTATTTTTACACTGAGATTTTTTTCATTTTCTTTTTAATGCTATATTTATTTATATATTTTGAACATCTCTTGAATTACTTATTTGAATAAAAAAGTATATATATTTTTTTATTTTTATAGTTTTTTTTAATGGTATATTACTTACTATTTTTTGATCAGACAATACAAATACAATATGAATAAGTTGATTTTGTATGGCTTTAATTAGCTATCATACACTTGAACTTAAATCTAGAAATAATAATGAGTATAAATGATGAATTACTGCTATAGTTATAAATATATTGATTTGATTCACTCCTTGAATTAGTCTTTTGTGACATTTATTTTGAGTAATTTGAGGTATACTTTTTTATCTATATAATAAGGAATTTCTAAGACCAAAAATGGTTTGAGAAGTAAACTAAAAAAATAGCAAGCTTTAGCTTGCTATTTTTAATAAACAATTTTCAAATTCAAATTTGAAATCACTATCTTCTGTTCAAATCATATTTCAAGTTTTCATTTTTTTATCTAATTCAATCAAATTGATATATAATTTTGAAGCAGTTTTATAACTCATTCTATAATTTTTTGTTGCTAAAAATGATTTACTACCTAGATTAAGTACATTTACTATTTCTTTAGGTGCTACATTTTCATTTCTAAGTTTTAATATAAAAATACTAGTTCTAATTATACTTAATAACGAATTGTAAAATAAATAAATATTTACATCATTTAATATAATATTTATTTTTTTGTATGTCTCGTTTAAATTTAAATCAAGTATATTATCAACTAATCAAAATATATTTTCTTCAAGTTCAGGTATAATGAAATCATTTACAATTTTTTCATCTATATATGGATATAATATATTTAATTTTTCAATTTCACTAACAATTTTTTGTAAATTATTAGCTTTATATTTACAAATTAAATTTATAGCTCATGTTGAAATAATGTTGTTGTATCTAGCTTTTAGTAAAGATGATAAATCATTATTTTCATCTGTATTAAAATCTTTTTTTTGAGATACCTTTTCTAATTCTTTAAATAATTTAGATCTTTTATCTGGTTTTGGATAATTTATAAGTAATATATTATTATCTGGAACTTTATCTAAATTTTTTGTTATAAATTCTTTTATTTCGTCGGATTCATCTCAATTTATATCTAAAATAATTAACTTTTTTTCATTCATAAAAGAAACTGAAAGCAAGTTTTGATGATATGATTCTAAATTATTTTCATCTAATCATTTAATATGTAGCAAATTAAAATCACCATATTTTTCTACAAATTGGTTTTTCCATTTTTTAACTGCATCACTAACTAAAAAGTCAGAATTTCATGTAAATAAGTAAATCATTTTTATTTAATTATTTCTTTAAGTTTATTTGAAGATGAATTTTTAATTATTTCTATTATTTTTAGTACAGCTTTTAGGGAATTTTTCAGGTTAATTAAATCTCTAGGACTAGTTCTATTTAGTGCGATTCTATTTAAAATTCCATTTATATTTGAAACAAATTGTAGTTCATTTCTTACTTTATCTAACAAAACTTTATCTTTTAAAAATTCTTCTATAAAACTTTGTCTTTTTTCTATTTCTTCTTTGTTATTTAAAGGTTTAAGTATTGATTCATACATCAAGTTACTACCAGATATAGTTTTTGTTTTGTTTAGTACTCAATACAATGTACCTTCTTTTGATGATTTAGTAGCTATATTATAAACTAAATCTAAATTTCTTATAGTTGATTCATCAAGTTTCATAAAGTCACTTAAATCAAGATAAGATATGGTATTTAAAAAATTAAAATCACTTTTTTGATTTACACTAAGATACTCTAAAAGTAAACTAGCAGCTCTTATAGATTCTTTATAATTTTCTATTCAAAAAGCATTTAAATTTATAGTTTTAAAATGATTAATTAGATTTTTATAAGAATCTAATTTAGGTTCAAAAAAATATATATTTAGCAAATATTTTTTTTCTAAAGTTTCCTTTATTTCTATGTTTGAAAATAATTTTTTTTCTATAACTACTTCTTTTGGTGAAAGTTTAAATAATTCTGATTGTAGTGAAGAAAAATCATTGAATTCACAAGTTCTCCATTTATTTTCTCCTAAATTTAAAATACTTAATCAAAATATATTATTTGTATTACTTATAGATATTATATTTGAATTTGATGTTTCATATTTTTCTCATTCTAATCAAATAGTTGCAGGAGTAATAACTCTAACTATTTCTCTTTTTACAATTCATTTTAAATTTGGATCACTTATTTGTTCAGCAATTGCTATTTTGTATCATGCTTCAATAAGCATAGGAAGATATTTTTCTTTTGCATGAAAAGGAATTCAAGCAAGTGGAGTTGGTTTAATAGCATTTTTATTTCTAGAAGTTACAGCTATACCTAAAACCTTATTTGCAATAATAGCATCTTCATCAAACATTTCATAGAAATCTCACATTCTAAAGAACAAAATAGCATCGCTATTTTGTTCTTTTAATTCATAATATTGAACCATTGCTGGCGTTAAATCTCTATCTTCTATTTCCATTTTTTATTATTAAAACATAACTTTAAATCTATCTCTTCTTGAAGAGTTATCGTATTCATCAACTTCTCTAGATATAGATAATAATATACCTAATCATATCATAAGTGATAAAAGAGAAGAACCTCAATAGCTAACAAAAGGAAGTGTAATTCAAGTTAAAGGAATTATATTTAGATTAACTCAAATATTTATAAATGCTTGCATTAATATCCGAGAAGAAAATCAAATTGCAGCAAATTTAGCAAACTTATCTTTAACTCTATTTGCAATATATAATCATCTGTATCAGATGTACATATATAGTAAAAGCATAGTTATTCATCACAAAAACCCTAATTCTTCTATAATAACTGAAAAAATAAAATCTCATTGAACTTCAGGTAAATAACCAAATTTTTGAATAGATCAACCAAATCATTTACCATTAAATCATCAACTTCAAATAGCTATAAGTGCTTGTTCTGTTTGGTAATTTATTGTTTTATTTTTAATTGCTTCTTTATTATCAGCCAAAAAGTTGTCTATTCTTTGAGTGATATATCATAAACTATTATTATTTTTTCATGTTACTTTGTCATAATCTCAAATTGTATAAACACTTAATAGTAAAAATGTACCTAATCAAACAGTAATCATTAAATGTTTAAAATTCATTCATGCAAAAAAATACATGATTATAGAAACTGGTAATATTACCATTATAGTTCAAAAATCTGGTTGCATTCAAAGTAAAAATAATACTCATCATACAATTCACATAAATGGGATAAATCATTTTTTTAGATCTTTTAAATATCAATAATATTTTTTTAAAAAAGCAGCTAAAAATAAGATTAATCATATTTTTAAAAATTCTGCAGGTTGAATTGTAAAAGGTATCCCTGGTATTGCAATCCATCACTTAGCTCAGTTTAAACTCATTCATATAGTTAAAACTACAACTAATAAGAAAATTGCAACTCAAAAAATTTGCTTAGAGTATTTTTCAAAAACTGTATAATTTATCTTTGCTATTACAGCTAAAAGTATCATAGAAACAACAACATGAGTTATATTTCTAATAACATAAAAATAATTATATGCTTCTTCTATAAATCATTTTTGTGCTTGCAAGTTTGTAACTCTAAAAGAAGAATATACAGAAACTGAAGATACCATGATCATACCAAATATAACCAAAGCTAAAACACTAAAAAACAATCTATAATCTATATTTTTTTTCATTAAAAATTTGTTATATCTAAATAATAAGTTGCTATGTTAGGATCAAAAGAATACACTAATCATTTTATAAATATCAAAATAAATAAAATAATTATAGGTGTAAAATCTATTGGTCAGAAACTTGTAGGAATTATATTTCTCACACTTTTGTATATTGGATCAATTATATCAGATACAAATTTTGGTCTTATATTAAGTCAAACTAAACTTAACCAAGACAAAATAATATCAATTATTATTATAAACTTGATAATGTCAGTTAATAATAATATAGATAATAGAATAGTAGTCATTATTTTTTATTTACTAATTTAAAGTAAGCATCCATAGCTGCTTTTTCTTGTGCTTTTTTCTTACTTGATCAGATTCATGTTCATTTTAAATCTTCTGCAAAATATATTCAAACAGTAAAAATTTTATCATGATCAAGTCATTCTTCAGAAATCACTTGATAAGTTGGAGTTATATCATAATCAGCTTGTGCTAATTCTTGAATTGTTGTTTTGAAATCTTTAGTTAAATTATTTTCAACAACTTCAGAAACAACATGATAAATATGTTTTTCTATAAATTTTTTAGCTTCTAAAAATCATAAATCAAGATATATTGCTCATAAAACTGACTCTACTACATTTGCTAAAAGATAATCATTTTCTCTTCCTCATGATTTTTCTTCTCATTTTCAAAGTAACAAATATTCACTAAAATTTAGTTTTTTAGCTACATTTGCAAGATTTCTTCATCTTACAATTGCACTTCTTATGTCTGTTAATTCCCCTTCTGTTTTTTTTGGATAATCATTAAATAAATTATCTGTAACAACAAGTTCTAGAACAGCATCTCATAAAAACTCTAGTCTCTCATTATGTTCAGGAGCAAAATCAGGTTTTTCATTTACTATTGATCTATGAATAAAGGCTAAAATATAACAAGATATATTTTTATAATCTATATCTAATGAATGTATTAAACTACCAATTTTATCTATATAAATTTGATTTTCAATGGCCTTTTTAGCAATAACCATAATATGTATTTTTTAAGATTTAAAATACTAAAAACTAAAAAATTTAAAATTAAAAAATGATTTTTTAACTACATAACTTTTTATTTTTTAGTATTTATAGATTACTTTTTTTAGACAAAAAGTAAAGAAAAAAACACGCCTAAGGCGTGTTTTTTTCTATTTTCATTTAAATATAGAATAATTATTTGTATTTGTATAATTATTTTTTAATTTGTCTAGTTCTTCATGTTCGTGTAGAACTTTATTTAAAACTCAATTTACAATTTTTTTAGCAGAGTCATCTCAATATACTTTTGCGACCTCTACGGCTTCATTTACAGAAACTTTTGCTGGAATTTCTTCTGTTAAATAAAACATTTCAGCTAAAGCGATATAAATTGGTATTATATTTACTATACTCATTTTATCAAAATCAAATTTTGGAGAATATTTTTTAATAACATAAATGAAAAATCATTCATAATATTTAATTATTTTATTCATTTCAGCTAAATAATTTTCATCTCTTTCAAAAGTAAAAACTTCATCAAAAAAAGAATTATAAAACTCATTTAAATCTAATTCACAGAAAGTACTAGCATAAATTTCTTGATACAGTAGTTTTCTAGATTTTTTACGGTTAATTTTAGAGGTCATTTTAAGGAGCATAATTATATATAGTACTAAAAATAACATAGATAAAACAATGTAATATCTATGCTAGTTATTTTTAGATAATGGTATTATATTCTAGTTGTTCTTTTATTAGTTTTTTTAGCAATAACTTCTCTTCCGTTATACATTCCATTTTCATCTACCATGTGTGCTAAACCAGTACCTTCTTTGTTTAACATAACTCTGTCTTTTAGCTTTTTAGCCATTTTTAAAATCCAAGAAGTTGTTCTTTTTCTTGTCTCAGATTTAGAGTGTCTCTTTTTTGGTCCTATTGTCATTTTTCAATATTAAATAATAAATTTTTGAAATTACCTCGGGATTTTATAAGTTTTTTCATAAAATGCAAATTTAATTTGAAAAAAAATCATATAAGGGTATATTAATACAAAATATATAGTATAATTTATGTAATAGATGAAAAAAATATTGATAATCGAAGATGATAAATGAATATCTGCTTCTTTAAAATTATATTTAGAAAATTCTGATTTTGAAGTATTTTTACATGATGAATGATATAATGCAATAGAAGTAATAAATGACATTATTCCTGATTTAATAATTTTAGATTTAAATCTTCCTTGAAAAAATGGTATTGATATAACTCGTGAATATAGAATTATATGAAATATACCTATTATTATGCTTACTGCTAGATCAAGCGAACTTGATAGAATAAACGGTCTTGAAATATGAGCAGACGATTATATAGCAAAACCTTTTTCTCCTAGAGAATTACTTGCTAGAATAAATACTATAATTAGAAGAATTCCTGAAATAAAAATAGAAAATAAAATTGAAGAGAAAAAAGATATATTAAAATGCCATGATATAGAAATAGATATAAATAAAAAAATAGTAAAAAAACAAAATAAAATCATTTCATTAACATCAAATGAATATGATATACTAGAAAAATTGTTTGAAGAAAATTGAAATTTAGTTTCAAGAGAATATATAATGAAAGAAATTATTTGATATGATAATTATTTATATGATAGGACTATTGATACTCATATAAAAAATCTAAGAAAAAAACTTGATACAAAAGATCTAATTGTAACTATTAGATGAGAATGATATAGAATTAATATTTAATATAAAATAATGTCATTATCTAGAAAATTCATAATTGCTATAATAACTACTATATTGTTTATAACTACAATAAATATAGTAGCTTTTTATGTTTTTTATACTACATATTTAAAAATTTATTTAGTAGAAAAAATAGAATCTAGAGATAAGGTTACAATAGAATATATAAATGATGTTGTAAAAAAACAAACAATAGATGATATAGAAAGTATTTTTACTGATACTGAAATTGAATTTTTTGAATTACTTGAGGATAATGATTGAAAAATCCCTTTAGAAAAAGAAAAAAACGTAGATATAGTTATAAATTATCTTGTAAAAAGCTGAATTGCTCCTAAATATATAGAAGAAATAATACCAACAGATAATTTTTGAAAAGTTTTAGAAGCAATGAAGGATAAAAGTACACCTGAATATAGATTTGTTAATAAACTTACAATTTCAATTATAGTAATAAATATTATATCTATTACTATTTCAATAATTTTACTAGTTATTTTTATCAGAAAAACTATTTATCCAATAAAGGATATAACACAAAAAATTAAAGAAATTCAAACTCAAAAAAAATCATCAAAACAAGCAGAAGAAATTATCTACTATAATAAAAAAGATGAAGTTTGATTACTAGTAAGTGCTATAAATAATCTAAATAAAAGATTAAATATGCAGGATGAAATTAGAACTAGATTATTAGCTGATATTAGTCATGAATTAAAAACTCCAATTACTTCTATTCAGTGTTATCTTGAGTGAATTTCAGATTGAGTAATTAAACTTGATCAAAAAAATCTAAATTCTATTACATATGAAATGAAAAGACTTATTTCTCTTGTAAATAAGATTATGGAATATGAAAAATTGGATAGAAAAAAATTGGATTTAAATTTAAGTGATTTTTCACCAAATGATTTAGTAATTTCCCTTGTAGAAACTCATAAAAAAAGACTTAGAGAAAATAAACAAAGAATTAAAGTTACTTGAGAATTAAACTGAAGCATTACAGCAGATAAAGACTTATTTATTCAACTTGTTCATAATTTAATTTGAAATTTCTTAAAATATGCTTGAAAAAAGACATTTTTAAGAATAAATATTACTAGAAAATATATTGATTTTTCAGATGATTGAGTATGAGTTAAATCAAGTGAAATACCATTTTTAACTGAAAAATTTTATCAAGGTAATATGGAAAAAACTTGAGATATAGATAGTAGATGAATATGAGTTTGATTATCAATAGTAACAAAAATAATAGATAGTCATGGTTGGAAGTATGAAATTAAATCAGAAGTTTGAAAAGGTTTTAGTTTTAAGATTTATATTTAATCTTCACACAATATTCACATTAAAAATTTCCTTTTATTTATTTTTTATATATCATATCACTACAAGTTAGGGGTTATTAAAGTTAAAGCCTAAAAATGATTTTATTTATTCCCCTTTCTTCGTTTATTAATTATAAAATGCTTAAAAATATCCTTACATTTTTTGTTGTTTTCATTATGTTTTTTACCACTAAATCAAGTGCTTTTGATTTAGTTTTTAATGACGAAGCAAAAACTATAAGAGAATTAAAAGAAAATATAGAGTGATTAGATAAAGAAAAAAATGAATTATATACTAAACTAAAAGACTTTGCTCCGGATCAAACGCTTACTTGATTTTTTAGAGATGATTTAACTTTAGATGAACTACAAAAACTTAAATCAATAGTTGAAACTTATAATCAAAATAAGAAAATTCTAGAAACTGAATTATATGAAAAATCTAAAAATTTATTAGATACTTCAGATATAAGAGTAAAATTACTTGAAGAAAAAAAAGAATTATATAAAAAAATGACTACTTATATTAAAGTAGAATATTATCAAAGTTATTTAGAATATATTAAATCTGATACAGTAATTTACTCTGAAAGAAAAGAAATTGACTCTGATATATATAGAAAACAGGAAATTATAAATAATAAAGTAAATATACTTGAAGAAAAAATAAGAGAACATAAATCTTATTTAGAAGATAGTTTAAAAAAGCTTGTAGAAGAAACAATGGATGAAAAGATAGCCTTTTTATCAAATAATAAAAGTTTTAGTGCACTTGAAAATAAAGAAAAGGTTTTAATTTTAGAAAAAACTATATTTAAGATATCTAATAATATAGAGTCTTTAAAAAATCAAAATCAAATAAATGATCTTTCAACTTTTGTAAAAGTTAATAATGATAAAAAAATAGAAATTTATAATATAGTGCTTAAAAAATTAGAAGATTTTAAAAATACATATAAATAAAAAAACAAACTATAATAGTTTGTTTTTTTATTTATATTTTCCAATTAAAATATTTTTCTAATCCTAATCTTTCATCATCAAATTTAAATAATTTTCCATCTTTTTTAAGCATTTCAAGTACTTCATCTACTATTTTTTTAGATACATTTTTACCATACAAATGTTCTTTTTTAATCATTGATTTATTTGAAATTGCTCATTTAACTATATCTACAATCAAATTAGAGTTTACAGGTGGAGCAATTATATTTGTACCATCAAGAATTGTCTCAGTTCTATCTGAACCAAATCTAACAGTTACACAAGGTACATGTACTATATTTGCTTCTTCTTGCATACTTCAGCTATCTGTAACAACAGCTCAAGCTTGACTTATCATATCAATTACTTCAGCATGGTGAGCTAATGCTGGTCCATATGCAAAATTATCCTTATATTTCTTTTTTAAACTTTCTATATCTTCTCTAAGTCCGTAATTATCTATTGCAAATTCACTTGCATATAATCATAAAAAACAAACATAAACTCATTCTTGAATAAGTTTTTTTATAGCATTATAAATAACTAAAAATCTTTCTTTTTTCTCAGTATTTTCTCTTCTATGAATAGTTATAAATATGAAAGGTTTATTTTTCATATTAGGATATTTTTCAAATGCAGTAGAATTACCAATTTTTTGTTTTGAAATTTCAATAGCATCTGTAACTGTGTTTCAAACAACTTTTATATGTTCTTTTGGAAATCATTCTTTTTTCAATGTTTTACTATAAAGTTCTACTGGTACAGCAAACAATCAAGTCGAAGCTTCTATTCATCTAGTGTCAAATTGTTCAGGATAAGGTTCTATACTACCTGTTTCATATACTTCAAAATCTTGAAGTTCTTTAAAATATTTTTCCCAATTAAATTTACCATTTTCATAATTAGTAAATAAATTGTGATAAAATTCTCTATTTGGAGTAAATGTTCTAATTCAAGCTTCTACATGAACAACTGCAAATTTATTTAAAAATGCGGCTTTATCAGCTGTCGTTGCAGTTAAAGTATCACCATGTACATAAGGAACAGGGATTTTTTTATAATTACTTGATAATTCAACTAAAAAATCTCAAAGTCTTTCTATTACAAGAGAAAACTTTTTATGTATTGGTCAAAAAATATTTAAGTTTACATCAACATCCATTCAAAATTCAGTTAAAACTCATTTACTTAAATTGTAATCATAATGTTGTCCTGTATGTACTAATATAACTAATTCTCCTCTTTTTTTAAGTTCTAAATACAAAGGAGCCTGTTTAATTATATCAGGCTTTGTTGCTATCATTATAATATGAGCATATTTTTGAGTACTATTTTCAATATCAAACCAAAAATTTGGTCTAATAAATACTTGATTATCTTCACAATTGTTTATTTGCATAAGAACTTAATAATTACTAAATCTGCTTAATTATAGACTTTTTACAAATATGTAAAGTTTTTTTAAAAATAAAAGCTAGGTAGTTAACCTAGCTTTGTGAAAAAATTATTTCATATGATTCAAAGTGTTTTGAATATAGATTTAATTTTTTAGATAATTTACAACAGATGAAACTTTTGCAGTTACAACTTTACCAGAAATTTCATCAATGTTATAAAAACAATTGCAATTACTTGAATCAAAATCAGTTTTTACAATCCATACAGGCATTACGCAAATTTTTTCTTCATTTCCATTTACTTCTTCTATTGCAAAACCTGTAAATTCAACACTTGTTATTTTTGAACCAAGTATTGCAAAAATTTCAGGATCTTGCATTAAAGCTAGTTTGTAATGAATAGAAATTGGATGAATATTTGCTGCTGCATGTGATAAATCAGCACCTTCATTTATGATTTCCTGTTCTTGAATAGCTCTGTTAACTAAAAGAATTTTTTCATCTTTATCAAGAATTGCAAATGAAGTTGCATATCTTGTTTTACCATCAATTGAGTAAAGACGATTGTTATCTTTTAATTCAAGAGTTGTATATCCACTTTTATACCAATTTTGGATAACAACACTAGGTATATTACCAACTTGTTGTCCTACAAGACCACTTACCAGAAAAGAAAAATCTGGACCTTCAGCACTATTTTTTTGACCTTCAACAATTGAACACATTTTAAGACTCCTTTTAAATTAATGTCGTTTAGACAATAGTTTTATAATTATAAAAATAATTAAGTCAATTTATGATAATAAAAAAGTAATATAAAAGTCATACTTTTATATTGACAAAATACTTTTATATGATAAAATCTCCTAAATTATTTTATAATTATTATATTATGAAAAGTAAAATAACTATTAGTCTGGATGAAGTTATATTATCTAGAATTGACTCATGAGTTGAAAAATGAGAATGAAAAAACAGAAGCCAAGTAATTGAAAATATATTAAAACAAAAATTTTGAGACTTTGTTGATGTATCAGCTATTGTTTTTGCGCATGATTATAAATGGGATAATAGACCTTATCCTTTTGATGAACCGAAATCATTACTTAAAGTTAGAAATAAGACAATTATATCTAGGCAAATAGAAATTTTTGCTAAAACATGAATTAAAAATATTATTATACTTATTCCTAAATGAACAATTGATTTATTTAAAAATGAAATTTTTTGAAAATTTAGTGATATATATTTTGATTTTATAGAAATTGATAGTGATTTACTTACTTGAAATGCTCTAAAAATAGCAATGAATAGTAAATTAATAACAAATAAAATAATTATATCAAATTGAGATATTTTTTATTGAAAATTAGATTTAGAAGAATATTATAATTACCATAAAGAGCAAAAATCAGATTTTTCATTTTGTCTTAAATTTGTATTAAATCCTGAACAATTATGAAATATAAAAATACATTGAAATAGAGTTATAGAATTTGTAGAAAAACCTAAAGCAAGTCAAATGAATTTAACAAATTCATGATTATATATAACAACTAAAAATTTTTTAGATAAATTTGATTATTGAGATTATTTAGAAAAAGATTTTTTTCCTAGATTACCAGATATATCAAATACAATTTGATATATCTATCCTTGAGAATGGGAACATATTCAAAATGATAGTGCTTATGAAAGAATTAATTGATGGTTAATATAAAAAAAGAGAGTTTACTCTCTTTTTTTAATTTTTAAAATATAATCATATTAAAACACATAGTGATACTAAGATTGTTATAAATATATCTTTTTTAGAAGGGATTTCTTTAATTATTATATATCATAAAAAATAAACAAATACTAGATATAATAAGCTAATTAAACTAGTAGCAACTACTCACAAAGTAGTATACATTGTTAATGATAGTAATATTGAAATTATAATAATACTATTTGTTCATATTAACAATTTTAAATATTTTTTTTCAATAATTTTTATTTGTGAAAATTCATTTTTAAAAAACATTAATGAAATTGATATAATTATTATTAATAGTGATTCTAATAAATAAAAATTAGCTGGATTTAATTTAGTTAAAAAATAAAGTGTCGCAAATATTTGAAATGATTTTATAATTGATGAAATTAGAACCATTAAACTATATTTATTTATTTTAAAATTTTTTATATTAATATTTGAAATTATAACTATAAATGATGCTATTAATGCAAATATAAAAGTAATAATATTTTCTCTCTCAGTGCTTATAAAAAGAAACCCTATAATAATTGGAAATACTTGAAATAGCATTGCAAATGGCTGTAAAACTGAAACTTTTTCATTTGCATATGCAATTCTTCTTAGAGGATAAGTTATATAAAGTCAAATAGTTGCTAAAATAAATATTAAAACATCGTAGAAACTAAAAATTTTTATATTTAATTGAAAATCAAAAAATCAAAATAAAAGTAGTAAAATTATTATCAGAAAATGGTATCCTCTATTAAATAATGTTTGCAGGTTATTTCATATTTTTTTATTTTCTACAACAGTTTTAGTAAAAATCATTCACAATGCATTTAAAAATGATTGTAAAATTCAAAGTAATAATCACATATTCCTTATTTAAAATAATATCAAGTTCAAATCAATACAACTACTAGTAATGCTAGTAATATTTGTTTTTTTGTTGGAGAATCTCAAAGTATAAATTTCATAGAAAAAATAGAAAAAACAATTGTAATAAAACTAAGAAGAGAGGCTATTAATACTCAACTTTTTTCTATAACAATAATTGATAATACAAATGAAATCCGTCATAAAATAGAGGAAGTTACTCTATATTTATAAAATTGTTTTGATTGAGCTAAAAGTGACTTAAAATTTCTTCTAAAAATTATATTTGAAAATAAATGAAATCATAAATATATAAAAATAATTACAGAAAAAATATCTAATGTGGAATATTCAAATAATATTCTTCACATTATAAGTGTTGTACATGCGTATAAAAATTTAACAAAAATATATAATTTAACATCTTTTTCTATTCAAAAATTTTTATAATCTATACTAAAAAGCATTATTATAACTACTGTTAAAATTGAAATTAATAGTGTAATTATGCTTGTATATCATGGATTTCAATAGAAAAGTATAAATCATAATAAAATTATGAATAACTTATCAAAACTTCAATAAGGAAGTATTTTTGAAACTTTCACTCTTTTAAATATTGAAACCTCAATTAAAGCTGCAATTCAATCAATAAATCATCAGATTAGAAGTAACATTATAACTTTATTATCATAAAATATATTACTATTTATTCAGAAAATAAAAACAAGTAGGTATATAAATATTAATCATATAGCTGGTCAAAACAAAGCAATTAATCAATTATGTAATGTGGAATTATCTATTGCTTTTTTCCGAAAGCTAGATCAAATAGCTGCAAAAAATGATGCAATTAATCAAAATATTATATTCATATTAATTAAAAAGTTCTTTTATAAAATCAATTATTTTTTGTAAAAAAGATCTATTATCTTTTTTATTTAAGTTTTTTTCTTGGTCTATTTTTCTTAGTCAGTTTTTAATATCTATAGTATTTTCTTGAACTCTTATTAAATTTTTATCTAAAACAGCAACAAATCAAGAAAATAAATTTAATCAAATAGCAGAATCAGGATTTATTTTATTTGATAATAAAACTAATGAAGTATTTAATTTAGTGATAGTTTTTTCTCTAAAAATATCATCATTCACAGCTTTTATGTATTCTTCACGAGTTATTCTTAAGTTTCTTGGTAAATAATCATCTACATTTTTAATATCCTCAATTTCATCAATTTTATCAAATATTTCCTTTATTTCTTCACTTGTTATTTGTTCTCAAGATAATATTTTATTTACAATATCTCATGATATCATTCATGAATCTACCATTTCTTTTAATTGAAATATTTCTTGTTCAACTTCTATTTCAACTCAAATTTTCTCTTTTTGTAATTTAAATTCTATAGATTTTTTTGCTTCAGCTTCTTTTTCTTCTTCTGTAAGTTTATTGTTTTTATTTTCACCTTCAGAATTTAATATACTATTTTCTAGTGACATAGTTTAAAATTATTATTTAATAAATTCATTATATTAATAATAACAAAAAAATAAAAATATTTGCATAAATATGATAAATAAAATATAATTTGGAGGTACTTTAAATATTAACTTTTTAAATATGCTTAGATTTATTGTTCCTTTTATAATTATATTTTTCCCTATTTTTACAATTGGTAAATTTGGTGTTGGATGATTAGTTCCTGCTATAATTTTTGATATTATTTTAATATCATTATCTATTAGAATTATAACTCCAAATACAGTTAAAACAGTAGAATTTTTAGGTAAATTTAATAGAATATTAAGACCAGGTTTCCATTTTATTATCCCATTTCTTGAATGGACAAAAAGTCAAACATTGTTTAGAAGAAACTTCCCTATTGATGTAGAATGAATTACTGGGGATAATGTTACATGATATATAGGTTTAAATGTTATCTATTATATAGATGATGATATGAATGATACTGCAGAAGGTAATATTTATAAATCAATTTATAATATAGATGATCCAAAAACAATGATGAGATCCACAATTGATGAGCAATTAAGAGCTATGATGGTTACTTTTTCTCATAAAAATATATTTGAAAAAAGAGAAGAAATTGGTGAGGCAATAGAAGCAAGATTAAGAGAAAAATTATCTACATTTGGTTATAGACTTGATTCTATTCAAGTTAGAGATGTTAAATTAGAAGCATCTGTTATGGCTGCAATGAATAAAATAGTTGAAACACAAAAATTAAAAGAAGCCGCATTAAATGAAGCTGAAGCTAGAAAAATAATGCAAGTAAAAGAAGCAGAAGCTGAAAAAGAATCTAAAATACTTTTATGAGAAGGTATGGCTGGGCAAAGAATGAAAATTGCTGAATGATTTAAAGAATCTGTTGATTTGATTAAACAAACTGATAGTTCATTAAATGCTGAAAAAGTACTTCAATTTTTACTTGATTCATCAAGAATTGAAACTCTTTGAAATATTGGTTCAAAAGAAAATTCTAAATTAATTTATTTAAATGAAGATTTAGAATGAAGAGCATCTAAATTAGTTTCATGAAGTGAAATTATGTAAACTAAAAAAACTAACTTTTAAATGTTAGTTTTTTTAGTAAATATCTCATATTGTATCTAAATATTCTTGATAATTTATAGATGTTAGTATTGTTCCTGCGCAGCTAAAATTATTACATAAATCTAATTTTCCGCAAACGATAGGTAATCAAGTATTATTTATACAATATCATTTACAGTTTCTATTTTTAAGATTTATTAATAATCAAGAAGGTAGTTTTGAATATTCTCATAATAAAACCAGTCTGGCAGATTCTGTTCTATATAATTCAATTGTTTCAAAAATTGTTACTGGTAATTTAGTATCAATTTTATCACTAGATGAATTATTTAATTCATTTTTTCAATCTAATTTAGTCACTTTTAAGAAGTTATATTTAATCTATTTACATTTTAATTTTTTATTTAATAATTTCAAATTTATTTAATAAAAAATAACATAACCATCTATTTTTTCTAAATCTTTTAATATGTCTAAAAGTATTTTTTTATCAATTATTAAATCTATATTTATTATTTTAATTGTTATATTTCAATTAAAATAAAAGTCTTTATTTGACATTACATCCCAAAATGCATCATAATTATTTCAAAAATAATCAGGAAAACCTAATTTTTCTGAAAAAATACTAAAAATATCATTTTTAGTATTTTTTTCTTTTCAGTCAATATAAATTTCTAAATTCTTCATATTATTCTGGTTTTTTATAATAGTAACCTCTTTTTATTCTTCTTATATTTTCAATTAAGTAATTTATCCAGTATTTTTTAGTTATTGGCAAATCTTGAGCATGTAATAAACTATAGTCATATCAAGCAAATTTTCTTTTAAATTTAGTTACTCATGCTATTGGATGTTTAGGATTATCATCTGGAGAAACTCACCAAAAATTATAAGTTTCACATCATTGCTTTTTTGCATTTTTTATAGCTTCCCATTGACATAGATAATTTGGAGAAAATTTTGGACTTTTAATATCACTCGTAGCAATATAGTAAACACATGTTTTTCAAAATTTTATAGTCATTAAAATACTCTCTATATTTCAATTATATCTAGCTGAAATAGTTGTAATATCACCTCAAAACACATTATAAAGATTATTTATAAATTCACTTGTAAATGGATGATATCCTATTTTTTTTGAGTGTTCTATATGCATAGATGTTAGTATTTCAATTTGTTCTTTAGTATTTCAAAATACTACTTCAACTCATTCTTTTATTGCTCTATTTATATAATATCTATCTTCTTTTTTTAAATTAGATAAAAGTTCTTCTTCGCTAGGATTTAAATCGAGAATATGTGTATCTTCAGCATGTTCATGCATAGGAGCATTTAAAAATCAAAGTTTTTCAAATGATAATTTATTTTGTTTTGTATTTTTTACTGGTGAATTAAATCTTATAAAATCAGCATTTTCTCATTTTGCAAAGATTTTTAAATCATTTATTATATATTCAATTATATTAAAAAAATCTAAATTTTTAATTATAAGTGGAGTATGTGGAGCAAAAAGATATGTTCATCTTTTTGCGGTATTTTTTATAAATGGTAATAATCCTATTAATTTATTTTTTTCATTATAGATTCAAAATCTAAATATTTTTTTTCATAACAATGATTGTAGTTCTCACCATTGCCAACTAGATAGAAAACTATAAAATTCGAAATCATTTTCTAAAACAAAATTATTCCAATCATCTTTATTTTTTATTTCTTTTATTTTATACATCTTTTTTTCAAGGATTATAAATTAGTTCAATTTCTTTATAAACATCATTTAAATTTCAATTGTTTGCATTTATAGAAGGATTAATCTCAATAGAAACATCATTTCTTATAGGAAAACTAGATTTTTTATAACCATTAGAATAATCTATAGTTATTGGTAAAATATCCAATCAACTATTTGTTTTTAAAAAATTACTAACAATTTTTTTGTATCAATTATATATTTCAGGGTTATCTTCTAAATCTAAATATCATGCTCAAGTAATAAAAATAAATACATTTCATCAGTTTTGTAAAATACTATTAGATTTATTAAAAGTTTGCATATTTAAATTTTTTGCCTTTAAAAATCTAGATTGAAATTTAGATTTTGCTTCATTTAAAGAAAATCATTTTTCCATATAATAACTTGTACTTCTTTTACTTAACACTCATATATGTCAGCAATTCCTTAAATAATCTCATAAAAACTTAGTATCCAAAATTCAATTATGCATTATTCATTTGATATCAATATTTTGAGATAAAAATAAATCTCTTATCAAAAATCAATCTACAAATGCTGGGTGATTAGCTACTATTAGATATGATTTTGATTTATCTAAATTTTCAAGTCATTTAATTTGAACATTAGATACAGAAATAAATGTAAAAATTTTTGATAAAATACTATTAATTGTTTCTCAAATTTTTACATTTATTTCATTTGGTTTTTCATCGTTATTTAATGGAGGAACTAAGATATTCATTTATTAAAATTATTTGCTAGTTTTACAATTACTTTTGCATGTTTTAACTTGATATTTTTATTGTTTGGTAAAAATAAAATTTTGCTTGCTATTTCTTCTGATAATGGACAATCTCAAGTATATTTAGCTTTTTCTAAATTTGATCAAATTGGAGCTATATTAGTATCTGACCAACTATTTCAAAGAATTACTTTATATGATTTCATATAGTTATAAAATTCATCTTTTGTTTCTTTTGATTTAAAAATAATTGGATATCTGAAATAATTTAACATTTCATTTTTTCATTCAACAAATGCAGATTTAAAATAATTTGAATCTAAATTTTCTTCATAATAAAGAGAAATCTCTTCTCTATCTTTTTGATAAAAGAAAATAAGATGTAAATCATCTAATGCTAGAGTTGCAAGACTATTAGGTAGTTTATAATAAAGATTATTATTATCACATTGCTTTTCTTTTTTTTCTAAAATTTCATTTATAAGATGTAATTTTCTTGCTGTAAAAATAATCATTTTTCATAATCAAAAAAATCTATAAGTTCTAAGTGATAAAAATCATATAACATTATAAAATAAATTTTGATAAATTACTTTTAATGGTAATTCTATTAAAGATTCTTTAATTTTATCTATTTTTTTAAAATATTCTTCATTATTTATAACCAAAAATCAACCATTTACTCCAGATATAACTTTATCTCTACCTGTTGAAAATATAGCTAGATCTCAAAAAGAACCATGTTTTAGATCATCAAATTTAGATCATAGAGAATGAGCACAATCTTCTATAATTAATATATTATATTTATCTGTTATTTCCTTTATTTTTTTTATACTAGCTGTTTTTCAAAAAGTATGTTGGATTATAATTGCTTTAGTTTTTTCTGTTATTTTTGATTCAAGTAATTCATAATCTATTGATAATGTTTTTTTATCTATATCAACATAAATTGGAGTTGCTTTTGCTTGAATTATAGAGTTAATTACTGATATACAAGTATATCAGTTAACTATAATTTCATCATCTTTTTTAATTCAAATCATTTTTAAACCATGAAATAATGCACTTCTTGCATTATAAAATGATATTATTTTACTATCATGTAAATTTAAATAATCAAGAATTTTATTTTCTATTTTTGATATTCATTTTCAATTTCTAATTTGATATGATTTATAAGTCATAAAAGCAAGGGATTTTGAAAAATGATTTTTACTAATTGTTGTAAAAAATTCAGCTATTAATATTTTTTTCATAAGATTTGGTTTAGATTTAGTTTTGCTCTTCTTCATTCAAAAAGAAGTATATCGTCTTTTTTAATTTTATTTAAATCATCTATAATATCATTAAACTTAAATCATCCTGTGATTAGTCATTTAGTAAATTCTTTTTTATAGTTAATTCATACATATAAAACTTTATCACAAAGTTTATTTTTTCATATTTTTCTTCATAGTTCAAAATGTAAGTCTTTTGCCTTATCTCATAATTCTAAAATATCATCAACTATAAGGATTTTTTCTCTTGTACCTGTAAAGCTACTAAGAGTTTCTAGTCATGCTAAAAGTCATCATTCTGATAAATTATAAGTATCATCAATAAAAATATTATCTTTAGTATTTATAACATAAAGTGTATTTTCTGGCATTTTTAAATCAAGTAAAGCTTCTTTAAGTAAATCTTTATCAATTCAAATATCGTAACAAAATGCAAGTATTCAAGTAATATTTATTATGTTATGTGTTCAAGGTAAATTTGTTTTATATTTTGTTTTTGTTCATTTATAATAAAAATCAAATTTTGTTATACCATCTTTTATTCAAATTATATCAGATTTTGCATCACAAGTTTCTTTTATTCAATACGTAACTATGTTTAGTTTTTTACTAAATTTTGCCTTACTTATGTTTTTATTATCTCAATTAACATAAAGTATTCATTTATTTTCTAAAACTTTATTAGCTATTTCGCTTTTAGCTTTTATTATATTTTTTATTCATCAAAAAAGTGATAAATGCTGTGTTCAGATGGCTGTTAAAAATCCATATTTATGATCAACTATTTCTCATAGCGTTTCTATTTCTCATATCTTGTAAGCTCACATTTCAGCTATAAAATAATCATATTTATTTTTTAATTTTTTTATTATTAAATCAGAAATTCAGATTTCTGTATTTATGTTTTTTGGAGTTGATAAAACTTTATTTTGTTTTTCCAAAATTTGAGTTAAATATTCTTTAATACTTGATTTTCAATAACTTCATGTTATACCTATTTTTATAGGATTTTTAACTTCTTTGCTTATTTTTTTTGCAGTACTTATTCTTTTATTTTTAAGATGATTTACAAGTGGTAAACTTACAAATACTGATAAAAATATAAAGAAAAAATTAAAAATTAAGTTAAGTAAAATAAATAAATATTGATTACTTAAAATAAAATAGAAAAATAATTCTATAATAATAAAAATAATACTTGTAAAAATTAATCTAGAAGTAAATTTTGGAATAATCATTTTTCTTCTAAGCATTTTTGATAAAACAAAAACACTTTCAATCAATAATAAATATATCACTACTTGAAAAGCCATTTTTTCAAATAATGGACTAAAATAATATCAAAATACAAAAATAAAAACTGGAAATTCAATATAAAATAAAAAATTAAATATTGCCTTTTTTCATTGATTTGTAAATAAATATTCTTTAAATCTATCAAATCTATATTCTTTTAATTGAATAGTAAAAAACCAAAATAAAACTTTGTTTAATATTGGTAATATTGATAGTGAGATTAGTAATTCGTAGTTTATTTCCATAATTATATATTTTTTAAAAATGTATCTACTAATAAAATAGGATTTTTTAAATGTATAGAATGTGCTTGATTTTCAAGTATAATTAACTTAGATTTTTTTATATTATTTCTCATAAAATAAGCATCACTAAGTGGTGTGTACTTGTCTTTTTCTCACCAAATTAAAAGAGTATCTGTATTTATATTTTTGATATCATCACTTATATCATTATTTATTATATTTAAATATGTTTCTTTTAAAAATGGAGTTTCTTCACTTTTTATATAATCAGCTCATCATATAAAAGTATATATTTTTCTCCTTATTATTTTTAGAAAACTAAGTTTAAAAATAAGTTTAAAAGGTTTAGATAATATAGAAAAAACTATTTTTTTAACACTTCTTTTTTTATCATTTCTAATTCATGCACTATTATTTAAAACTAGAGTTTTAATATTAAAAATATGAGAATTTACAATTTTTATAGCGATAGCTCCTCAATTACTATGTCACCAAAGTATAAAATTATCTATTTTTAATTCTCTTAAAAAATTTATTATAACCTTAGCATATTCATCTAAATCAAATACATAATCTAATTTTGTCTCTCAAAAACCAGGTAAATCAGGAATAATTACATTGAATCATGATTCATATAGTATATTTGAAACTTCTAACCAACTATTACTATTTCCTCACCATCCATGCAAAATAACAATAGTTTCGCTATTGTTATCATTTATAAAATCCTTATACTTTATTTCAAGGGTTGTTTTATTCTGCATAAAATCATTATTATAATAACACTAATATAATCATTTTTTCTGAAAATTAAAGATTTTTTTTAATTTTTTCTAGATAAATGATTATATTTATTTATTATTTATTTTTATCTGAATAGAGCCAAAATTGACATATTTATTTTTATAAATATAAATATGTTATTATTTCATATTTTATACATATGGTTTTATTTAAAGAATTTCAATATAAATGTATTTTTGTTTCATGAGAATGAGAAAAACAAGAGATAGCATTAGAACATTTGTTTTCATTTGAGGTATTAACTGCTATAAATCAAACAAATAATTGAATTGATTCTGTATTAACAAATTGTAATAAAGATACTCTATTATTCCCTAGTATTCCAAATAATATTCATGCAATAAAATGGTCTAAAATATCTGATGAAAGTGATTTTTTTTCAGACAATGAAACAACAATTTCAGTAATATTAAAATCAAAAGAATGAGTTATATATTATGTTGCAAATATGAATTTAGAAGCATTTAGAAATTCAAAAAGAGATTCTAAACTTTGGGTTTATAGTAAAACAAATAAACAATTACAACAAAAATGAGCAACAAGTTGAGATTTCATAAATTTAGATCCAAATAGTTTTGTAAAATGAGTTAATAGTGAAAAAGAAACATTACTTATGGTAAATGTAGAACCTGTAAATCCATCTGTTTGCCATGTAAAAAATCCAGACACTCAAAAATGATATCCTACTTGCTTTTTTAGACCAGTACAAGAATTTTTAGAAAAAATTAATTTAGTAATAAAAAATAACTAACATAAATGTTAGTTATTTTTTATTACATTTTCATAGAATTTATATTTCCATTATTTATTTAATTAAGTTATACTTCTAAAATACTAGCAACACCTAAAAGTATAACTAATAAGTAGAATATAATTGGTAATATTATAAATAAGATAGTTGATTTATATTTATTTATTTTAATATTATTAGTAAGTCATTTATAACTAATAAAAATAGAATGTATTATTAATAAATAATAAATTGATAATCAAAAAATAAGAAAATAATTATTTACTACAAAATTTTCATTATTATATGATATTAAAAAAGTTATTAAAAGTGATAATGAATAAAAAAAATTAATAAAAATATTTGAATATAATATTATTTTTTTTGATAATAATTCGTTTGAGTCTCATCATGATAGCTTAATTCTAAAATTATAGAACTTATATGTTATATAATAAGCAATTTTTATATAAACATATAATAATAATAAGGTAAGTATTATAAAAAAAATATTTTTAACTATCAAAAGAATTCATAAAGAATATATTTTATTCATTACAATATTAAATCAAAATAAAAATGCTGCAATCTTTAAGTATGGCATTTTATCTAATGTTAATTCTATTTTTTTCTTAAAAAAATCACCTGGTTTTACTGCTAATTGAATAATTTCTCTCATTGTTTAAAAGTTATGTTATATTTTTTATTTTATTAATCCCCACTAAATACTAAAGTTTCATTCTTTTCTTTTGCTTCTAGGATTTTTTTCTTGATGAGAGAAATTATAAGAAGCATGTCTTGTTTAGTGAAATTTTTAGTATAATTATCTGGAACATTATCAATCAAATTTCAATAATTAATCATATTTTCTATTTTTTCATCACTTACTTCTGGAAAATATTTTTTAAAATCTTGTTTTCATCATTCTAAAATTGAAACATATCAATCCCAATAATATCAGTCAAATCCTCAAATTTTTTTAGGCAAAGGAATCATTCATATTATTTCATCAATATTTTTTTCTAAAATATCAAAATCATTATATAATTTATCTAATTTTTCTAATGGAAATTCTACATCATTAAAATCAGATAGTCAAATATCTAAATGTCACCATTTAATAATATTATTTTTTGTATATTGATCTAAATCAAATAAAAATTCATTATTTATTTCATGTGATAACATTATTTGCCAAAAATTTTTTGTATGGTCTTTTAAAAATACGTGTATCATATTTTCTTATTATTTAATTAAAATACTACCTATTGGATAACTTGAAATTACATTTCAATCATAATCAACTATTATTCTCAAAAATTGTGTATCTTTTTTATTTGATTGTCATATTATTTTTCACATATCTAATTCTATTTTTAATGTATCAAAAGTTTTACCTGTTATTTCATCTTTTGAAATAGTTTCAATTATTTTCTTATTTTGTTTACTATATCACTCCTTAATAACTTTTTCTATATCTGCTCATTCTAAAAATGTACTCGCACTTGAATCTAAGCTTCAAAACTTATGCTTTTCAAACACATGAGCATCAATACTTTTAATAGGTTTAAGTAATGAAATCAATTTCCCAGTTTTTGTAATTCAATTTACTTTTGCTACTACCCTATCAACACTTTTAACTCATTTTAGTTTTCAAGGTCAAAATCATATCATTGCTGAACTTGCTCATACATATCATTCTACAAATTTTACATTGTATTCTGTTATGTATTGTTTATATTGTTCAAATTCATTATATGCATTTTTTATTTCTTGCAATGCTTCATCTCATAATGCTACCATATAATTAAAATCATCTAAATGACTCCTTTCTCATCTTATGTATTGTACTAACACTTTTCATGATGTATTCAATAGTTTTATTACATCACTTGGTGTATCTTTTAAATCTTCTACTGCTTCATTAAATGCTTCTCATGCTCAATCTGCATATCATTTATTTTCTTCATAAGCCTTTTTAAATGTAGTTTTTAAATTTAAAAATTTATTTTGTACATATTTAGCTATTACTTCACTATTAATTGCATTTATTTTTAGATTTTCTGTATTTGCTAATGCAATATTATCATTAAATGCTAAATAATTATTTGTATGATATATTATATTTTCATTTTCATCTTTTAAATATATTTGAAAATTTTCTCAATATATTTTATTTTCTTCTTCTAATCATATTAAATATATTCAATCTGTTTCTTTTTCTATTATTTGTCTTGTTACTTCATTATTTTCATTTAAAAACTCTATTCATACTTCTTTTGGATTTCATTTTGTTTTAAAATATATTGCTGATATTCAATCATTACTTTCTTTTTTTGAATATATTAATTCTTCAAATGAAACCTTTTCCTCATCAACTACAACTTCAACTATTGCTTCACATTTCCCATCATGTAAATTTCAACTTAAATCATTTACACATGGATCTATTCCATTATCATAATATTCATATTCTTTGTAGTCTGAAAATATGTGTTTTAAAATAAACTTAGATATTTTTTATCTAAGTTTTATTTATTATAAATACTTTTTCGGAATATTTTTCATTTGATCTTCAGGATTCCAATCTTTTGGTTTTTTTTCTTCTTCATAATTCCACTTACATCATCATTCAATCCATTTTTTTCTGTTGTTTTTTATTGCAATTTGAGTACAATCATCATATCAAGATTCTCAAGTGCAACAAATACATATTTGCCAACTTGGTCAACCTGTTTCTAACCAAAATGGTTCATAATCCTCATATCAACAAATTCTGCATATATATTCTGCTTTATTTTTCATAATTATTGTGCATTAAAGTAATCTAAATTAGTTTCATATCAACGAGACAATCAGTCTGGCTTATAAAATGTTCTTATTTCATTAGTATTCTTATTTATACTAATAAAAATATTTTTATCTTTATCATATTTCAAAATACTATCATTATATTTATTAATTTTTACTAAATATTTTGAATTATTATCTTTTGCAAATTTTTCAGCCATTTCTAAATATTCTTCTTTTGTTTTGGCTCAAAAATCTGCTCAATGACTATTGAAATGATTTTCTAGTCTTGGGAATCATTTTACATTTTTTAATTTTATTGATGGTATATTTTTAACTTTTTTCCCAAACCCAATAAATTTACCAAAAAATTTAGCTTTCTTTAAAATTACATTCTCAACTATTCATTCTATATTTCAATATTCTTCTATTAAATCATCTATATTTTTACTTAATTCTCATAAATAAATTAATTATTTTTATATGATATTGAATAATATTTATCAGTATATTCTGTTTTTAAAAAATATTCTAATACTAACTTATATGAATCTTCTTTTGAAAAAGATGAGTAATCTCTGGAATAATTTTGATTAATTTGATATAAATTATCATTTACTTCAAATCAGTCAAATCAATAAATTAAAATATTATTTTTAATTAATATTTTAATTAATTTTATTGTATTTTCATAATTTAGAATATCTATTCAAATATTTTTTACTTTATTCATTTTTATAAATTCATTTATTTTATTCATATTATGGTTTATAAGGATTAATTATTGTATTATCTGTTATCCAATTAGAATCTCATATTTTACTAATTTGTATAACTTCATTAGTATAATCATCTACTGAAACATATGCTCAATTTTTTTGATAATAAACTGTAACAGTATTATTGTTTGCTTTATTTATTGCTTTTCTAGTTGTAAATGATTTCTGTATAGTTGATTTAATAAGATTTTCATCTCATCATCTAGAAATATAATCATTTATAATTTTTTGAGATATTTTTAAATTTCTGAGTTTATTTATATCACCAAAATTTTCAAGTTTCTTGATTTTTCTAACAGGATTTAATTCAAATGATAATTCTTTTAAATCATTTCTATATTTTAGTATTAATATTTCTCAATTTTTTCTAACATATTAGTTTTTATTATTTATATCCCTGAAAATATATTTATATTTATTTCTCTCTATAATCGGTATTACATTTTTTTTCATATTTATATCACAAGCTCAATATTTTGTAAAATTTAGTCTTCATTCTCTTAATGTTATATTATTAGGGCTAGAAATTTCGTCTAAATTATTTATATCTATTCAGTCATCTTCCCAAAAACAAACTGGACATATAATATATCAAAATCTTTCTGATAATGTATAATAGTCACAACAAGGACATTGAAATAATATTTTATTTTTCATAATCTACTTATTCTTATTAATATAATTTATAGGATCTTTTAAAAAATCGCTACTTTTATGAAAAGTTGTAATATCTCAATTTTTATCAACAATTCATAAAATACCTGTCTTTATATTTACTTTGAAAATATCTTTTCTTCAGTACTCATTATTAATTCTTTGCCAAGTTAAATAATCAGCTCATTCTTTATTCTTCATAAAATCTAATGCAGCCTTCTCATAATCTCTAGCTGTTTCATATCACAATTCTGCTCAATGTTTTGAAAAATGATTATTAAAATCATTAAATGATTTTGTATTTTTAAGTTTATTTAAAATTAAATCCTTACTCTTTTTCCCAAACCCAATAAATTTACCAAAAAATTTAGCTTTCTTTAAAATTACATTCTCAACTATTCATTCTATATTTCAATATTCTTCTATTAAATCATCTATATTTTTACTTAATTCTTCTTTTGCAACTTGTTCTAAATATGGGTCATTATCAATTTCAGATTTAATCAATGCTAAAATACTTCAAGTAGTTTTTCAAACTGTATTAATTCAAAAATCATTTGCTAACTCTTCTAGTTTTTCTTTTTGTTTTTGTTCTAATTCTTCTGGATTATTTATCCAATACTCTTCTATACTCTTTTCCAAAGTATATGATAATGCATTTCTTAATCAAATCAAATAATTTATTTCCGCCTGTCTTTTTACTAAATATAATTTAGAATTTAATATTTGTTTTGAATTTATTTTAGGTGTTAGATTATTATTTATATTTAATAATAATTCATAATTAGTATCTGGGTGGTTTACTCTATATTTATTGTATGTTTTTATTTTTACATTATTTAATATTTGTTGTTCTATTATTGTCTTATAATTTTCTATTCAAGGATTATTTATAATCAATAATTCTGTAAAATATTTAGCAAAATCTTCCCATGAAGAATTATATTTATATTCATTATAATCATCTAATACATTATTTATTTCAATATTTTCTTCATTACTTGCAATTCATATATTTGAATTATTTTCAATATATGAAACTATTAAACTATCAATATAGTTTTCATCTTCTATTTTATTTATATCAAAATTAGTAAATACTTCATTTAACTCTTTATCTACATTTTCTTCTATATTTTCCTCATCAACTACAACTTCAACTATTGCTTCACATTTCCCATCATGTAAATCTCAACTTAAATCATTTACACATGGATCTATTCCGTTATCATAGTATTCATATTCTTTGTAGTCTGGGTTTATTACATCTCATCATATATTCACTAGTATTGTTCTTTCATTTCATATTTGTCATCTTGTAGAGTCTATTTCAATATCTATTAAGCTTACTACACTTGTTCAACTATATTTTCATACTATTTTTATTCATTTACTTCAGTCTGAAAATATGTGTTTGTAGACTAATATATTGTTATTATTTTTTCTTATTGTATTTACACTTTCATATGATTCTAGTATTTTTACATATGATTCTTCTCCTGGATTTATACTTGTTTCATATGTATCCAATTTAAGTGTTTTATCTTCTATTGTTACTTTTACTCTTCAAGTATTTCCATATTTATCTACTACTGCTGGATATGTAATTCATGGTTTTAATCCTCTTAAATCCAGTTTTCATTCACTATTTGAACCAAATTCAAGTATTTCTTTATCCCAACTTGGTCTATAACTTTCTCAATCTACATAGTAATCTCTATAGTTACCATATCATTTTACTACTTGTAGCTCTTTTTCTTCTGTTTCTTTTATTTGTACTTCATTTTCACTAAATTCTAATGTGATTTTTGGCAATATTGTTGCTTTAATTGTAGCTATATGATCTGTATTTTGGTGTACATATATTTCTACTTCTCAAGGAGAGATTCAATCTATATGTAAATTTTCATATGTTGTTGGATTTCATAAATATGAGTATTTTTTTGAATACAATGATACAATTCAGCTTTTATTTACACTATATTTATATCATTTATCACTACCATAATTATATGTTTCACATTTTCATCATATTATAGTTTCACATGTTTTTATTACAGGTGGAATAGGATTTGATTTTATATTTAATATATGAGTTATATAATTTCAAAACTCGCTTTTAACATATATTTTTGCAGTTCAACTTTTTACAGTGTCTACTCTTACACTACTTCTAGAACTATCTACAGATACTACTCATGAAGTTGATTCATTGTAATAAAATCAATTATTTCTTATAGAAAAATTACAATCTTCTCATTTAATTACTTCACAATTTATTTCAATTGGTGTTGGAATTGGATTTACAGTTATATCAAAAAGTCTTCTGTATTTGTTGTCTTTATATATTTTAATTTGAGTTTTTCAAGCACTAACTCATGTAATAAATCAATCATTTTTTTTAGAGCTTATATATGCAATACTTCTATTGTCTTCTCTAAAATTATAATTACTATTATACCGAGTTTCTATTTTATCAGTTACATTTAGTATAAACACATTAATTATAGGTTTTGCTATTAAGTTAACTGTATATCTTAAATAACCAGACTTATCTTTGATTGTAATTACTCAATTTCATTCATTATATGTTTCTAAACTTATATAATTTACATTTATTGCAAATTCACTATATTGTAAATTTCATGATCTAACTATATTTAATCAAGATATAGATTCTGGAAAATTAATATTTGTACTAAATCAAGAACCAATTTCTATATTGTATATTACAGGTTCAGGCCTAGGTTTAACTTTTATAAATATTGTTTTTACTTCATTTTTCCAACTATCAAAAAATTTTACTTCTGTTTCTCATATATTTATTCATGAAATATATAAAATTTTTTTTGAAGATCTAAAATCAGCTATATTATTCTTTGTAATTACTGAGTTATAATTATAAGATTTATAAAAGCTAATTTCACATGATGTTCAAACATAAATATCACAATATATAGTATCTGAGATTAAAATTCAAGAATTTGTTTCAATTTCTAAATCATTTTCTTCTTCAGGTACAAAATTTTCTAAAAATTCTCAATTCTCATAAACTATAATTTTATCATCTTCAGAAATAAATTCTAAATCTTCTCAAAAATTATTTATTTGAACAAATTTTTCACTTCATGGAAGAAAAACTTCATTTTCAGATAATTCATCTTCATTGATATCCTCTTCATAAATTAATGAGGTTTCATCAATATTTTCACTTCAAGATTGACTTAAAATAACTGAATTTATATCAAAATTTTCATCTACTATTTTTCAAGAAGTTTTTTCTTCTCAAACATTATTTATTTCTACACTTCATTCAATTATTTTTCAATTAGAATCATAAGTTTTGTTTCAAGTTGGTAATAAATAATCTAAATCATTTACTACATTTTCAATTATATTTGTTTTTTCAATATCATAATCTCATAATTCATTTATAGCAATATTATTGTCTCAAAAATCTACAATAGAATTAGCTACTTCTATATTTCAAATTTCATCATATCAATTATCAACTAAATCAATAGTTAAATTATCTAGTTGTTTTTGATTCGATTTAAATTTTAATTCTTTAACTATTTCTGAATCATCAATTGAATCAATAAATGTTTCATTATCATCTAATAAAGATATATCTTCATTAATTGTTTCAGTTTTTAAATTATCAATAATTGCTCAGAAATTTATATTTCAAGCAATGTATTTATCTGAATTAACTATTATTGAATTTTCTTTAAATAAATTTTTGATTTCATTTATAGTTAATTCTGGTTTCAAAGTTTTTAAAATAGATATCAATCAAACAACATGTGGAGTTGCCATAGAAGTACCACTCAAATTTTTATATGTTCAATTTAAGCTTGTTGAATAAATATTTACTCAAGGAGCACTTATATCTACCTTTGTTCAATAATTTGAAAAAATTGCTTTATTATTATTTGAATCTATTGCTGCTACTGTTATCGCACTATTACATCAACCAGGTACAAATAATGATGTATCAATATTGCTATTTCCTGCAGCAACAACTGCAATACCTCAAGCTTCTGTATATGATTTAATTCAGTCACATATAGGGCTATTATTTATATCTCATTTTCATCATAAACTCATATTTACAATGTCTATTTTATTTTCTTTTGAATATGATAAAGCTTTAGTTACAGCATAACTTGGACAAAATCAACTAGAATTACAGATTTTTAATGGTACTAGTTCTACATATGGATTAATACCTATAATTCAATTATTATTTAAATTAGCTCAAATTGTTCATGCAACATGTGTTCAATGTCATTGATCATCAATTGCATCATTATCATTGTTTACAAAATCATATCAACCTAACACTTTTCATTTTAAATCAATATGATTATAATCTATTCAAGTATCAATAATTCAAATTTTGATTTTAGTATCAATATTTGAAATTAAATGTAAATATAACTCAGGATTATATGATTTTACTCACCAAGTTAAATCCAATTTTTCTCATTCTAAACTTTCAATATTAAAAATTTCTGGTTTTATAACTTCAATTCAGATTAGATTTTCTGGAATTATTCAACTATCTATATTTTTTAATATTTCTTTTTTAAATATAGAATCATTAAAAATATTTAATTCATAATAATTAATATCGTCATCATTATATAAAAAATTAATTTTCAATTTATCATCAAAAACATTAAATTTATTTTTAACTTCAACTAGAGAAAGTTTTGTTTTTATTTGTAAATTATAAAAGTTTTTGTTTTCTAATGAATCTTGTAAAGTTTCAATAGCTACATTGTATTTTTTTGAATTATTTTTTATAGATTCATCTATATTTTCTTCAATATTTTCATATTGAGTAACTCAAGAAACTACTTTTAAAACAAGAGATTTTTTTGCTTCTAAAAGCAATTTATTTATATCTCAAGTAGAATTTTCACTTTGAATTTTTTCTTTAGTTTCAGATATGTATTCTAAAACTTCTTGTTTTTTATCTAAAAGCTGAGAGTCAATTTCACTATTATTGATTTTATTTCATAATCAATCTATTGTTTTTGTAACAATATCTCAAACATTTTCAAGTGATTCAATACTTGTTTCTTTTTTATTATCTAGTGTATTTACATAATCAGCATATAATTCTGATACTTGTAAATTTCATAAAATAAAAATAAACAATATAAAACTGGACAATAATTTTTTCATAGAAAAAAAGTAAAAAAATAAATATATTGCTAAAGCAATATATTTATTCCATATTAACACAACATTAATTTTTTGATATGATTTTTAAATTTATCTTTACAAATCATTTTTTTATTTTTTAAACCTTTCTCACAGGAGCTATTTTTATATTCATCTTTATTGCTCATTTTCAAGTAAATGCAATAGTTGCAAGTTCTCAATTTAAACCAGTTATTATACCATTTCAAAATTTAGGATGATTAACTCTATCTCAAAGAGAAAATGAAGTTATATCATTGTTTGCAACTTTAATTTTTGGCTTAGAAAATGTTTCATTTGATAAACTTGTATTAAATCAAGAAAATCATTCACTATTTCATGATAATTTAGCATTTGAAAAATAACTATTTGATGATTTTGCAAAATTTCATAAATCATAATTCTCAAGTAAATCAGTTGGGATTTCTTTTATAAATCTACTAACTGGATTTCTTACATAATCTCAAAAATTAAATCTCTCACTAGCTCTACTTATATATAGTTCTTCCCTAGCTCTAGTCATCGCTACATACATAAGTCTTCTTTCTTCTTCTAGAGCTGCAGCTTCACCAATACTTCTGAAACTTGGAAAAAGTCATTCTTCTAGTCAAGTTAAAAATACTCTTTTTTGTTCCAATCATTTACTTGTATGAATAGTCATAAGAGTTACATAATCGCTTTCTAAATCTTTTGTATTCATATCTGTTATAAGCGATACTTCTTCTAAAAATATAGCCAAACTTTCTCTTGGTTCCATACCATTGTACTGTGTTGCTACATTTACAAGTTCATCTATATTTTCAAGTTTAGAATTTTTTTCTTCCTGACTAAGTCATTCAGTTATATAATCGTCATATTTAGTTAATTTAACTATTTCTCTTATAAGCTCAGAAACTAAAATTTGATGTGATCTTTTAACTAAATCTTCAAAAATTATATTGAAAGCTTTTATAGCAGATTTAGCTCAGTTATTAAGTTCTTCTACTTCATCTATATTTTCTATAATTTGTGGATAAGTTAATGAAAAATGTTCTTTATAATAATCAAGTGTCTCAATAGATTTGGCTCATATTTTTCTAGTTGGGGTATTTATAATTCTTTTCATTGAAACTGTATCGTTTGGATTATGAATCACTCTTAAATATGCAAGTAAATCCTTTATTTCAGCTCTATCATAAAACTTCATTCATCAAATAACTCTATAAGCTAGATTTTTTATCATAAGTGCTTCTTCTATTTTTCTTGATTGAGCATTTGTACGATACAAGATTAAATTATCGCTTAAACTAGATCAACTATCATTTTTTTCTTTTATTATTTCCGCTATAATGCTGGCTTCAATTTTATCATCTGGAGCTTCTATGTATTGTATATGATTTCATTCTACATTATCTGTCCAAAGTTCTTTTTTTATACCACTAGTATTTTTTGCAATAACTGAGTTTGCTCCTGCAATTATTTTTTTTGTAGATCTATAATTTTGTTCTAGTTTTACAACAAGAGCTTCACTATAATCTTTTTTGAAATTTATTATATTTCTCATATCAGCTCATCTCCAACTATAAATCGATTGACTATCATCTCACACAACTGCCAAGTTTCTATATTTTGATGCAAGCATTTTAACTATTTCATATTGTACTAGATTTGTATCTTGATACTCATCAACCATTAGATATCTATATTTTTCTTGATATTCTTCAAGAATTCTAGATATTCTTAAAATAGCATAAGTTTTTATAAGTATATCATCGAAATCAATTGCATTATTACTTATAAGGTCTTTTTCATACTCTAAATAAGCTTTAAAAACAACTTCTTTTATAGTACTATCAATTTCTTTTTCATATCATTTTGCAGTAGTTAAGTTATTTTTTGCATTACTTATATAAAATGCAATTTGTCTTACAGGATATTCTTTTTCGTCAATATGTAATTTATTTTTAAGTATATTTTTAAGTACACTTAATTTATCTTGTTCATCATATATAACAAAATCTTTTTTTAATCAGATTTGTAATTCATCACTATTAAATCTAGATAAAACATCTTTTAAGATATATATTCAAATAGAGTGGAATGTACCTATAAGTGGGAAATTTCATTTTGCATAGATACTTCTAGGAGTTTCAACGCCTAGGGTTTTAGCAACTCTATCTCTCATTTCGCTTGCAGCTTTATTGGTAAAAGTTACCATCATTATATTTCATGCTTTTATTTGTTTTTCTCTTATCATATATTCTACTCTAGCAGTTAGAGTTGCAGTTTTTCAACTTCAAGCTCAAGCTATAATTAGTAGTGGTCAATCAATAAGATTTTTCGCTTCTTCTTGTTTTGGATTTAAAGGCATCTTTTGTTTTTAAATATTACTAAAAACACATTAATCAAAAAAAATATTTTTTCAATGATATTTCTTTTTTTGTGTTAAAAAAAGATTTTTTGATTTTTACATTATTTTAGTTATAAATTATAAAATATATATTAAAATAAAATATGAAAATAACATTTTTAACAACAGGTTGAACAATAGATAAAGATTATGCAGCATGAGCTTGAGTTTATGATTTTGAAATATGAGAACCAGCAATTAAAAGGATTTTAGATGATGTGAATCCAAATTTTGAATTTGAAATAATTTCAATATTAAAAAAAGATAGTTTAGATATAGACGAGCAAGATAGAGATTTGATTTTTGATATATGTAATGATGTAAAAAATGATAAAATTATTATATCTCATGGAACAGATACTATGATTAAAACTGCTAAAAAACTTAGTAGAATAACAAATAAAACAATTATATTGGTTTGATCATCTAAACCTGAAAGGTTTAAATGAAGTGATGCTTCATTTAATGTTTGATGTGCAATCTGAGCAATCAATTGTATAAAAAATGGTGTTTATATAGCTATGAATGGTAAAATATATAATTGGGATGATTGTAAAAAAGATAATATTACTGGTCAATTTATTAACTTATAATTTTCAAATATGGAAAATATAACAAGAGTTTGAGTTGCTGTTATAATTAAAAAAGATAATAAATATCTTCTTTGACTTAGAAAATGAAATCATTGATCATGAACTTGGTGATTTGCATGATGACACTTAGAATTCAAAGAAAGTTTTGAAGAATGTGCAAAAAGAGAAACTCTTGAAGAAACAAATTTAGAAGTTGAAAATATTAGATTTCTAAATGCTACAAACGATATTTTTAGCGAATCAAATAAACACTATGTAACAATTTTTATGATTTGTGATTATAAAAGTTGAGTTCTTAAAAACATGGAACCTCATAAATGTGAAAGATGGGAATGGTTTGATAGAAATAATTTTCCAGAACCACTTATGATGCCAATAAATAATTTATATAAAAGTTGAATTAATTTTTAAATATGAGATACGATAAACTAGTACGTGATAAAATACCAGAAAAAATTATCAAAAATTGAGATACTCCTATTTTTCATATAGCTTGAGATGAGGAATATTATGAAAAATTAAAAGGAAAAGTTATAGAAGAAATAAATGAAGTTACTGAAGCTGCTAGTCATGAAATAATACAAGAATTAGCTGATTTAAAAGAGGTAGCTTTAGCAATTCTTGAATACTGAAAAGTTGATATAAGTGAAATAAGAGTAAATAGTTGAAATGAATCTCTAGTTGAAGCAGATGAATTAAAATTAGAAATAAAAATCAAAGTTTGAAATATACTTTGATTTATAGGTATTATTTCAACTATGAATTCTATAAATGAAGAAGATATAGAAAAATCTAGATTAGAAAAAAGAGAAAAATTATGATGATTTAATAAAAGAATTATTTTAGATGAAACAAATTAAAAAAATATGGTACTTGATGAAATAGAAATAGTATCTCAACAAAACAATAGAGATTTAGAAACAATAAATGAAATATTAAGCGCTTTTTGATTAGATGTAAAAAGAAGCGTTGATTTTTGTTTTGATAATAAAATTGATGAGATTGATGATTGATATAGTGATGAAATTGATTCAAATAAAGGAGATGTTATTTTTTCTTGGGAACAAGTTATAAATAATGCTATATGATTAGATGACATAGCTATTTCTCTTATAAAAATGGATCCCATAAAATCAAGAAAATTCTTTTTATTTTTTACAAGTGAATTAAACAATAAAATACTTGATGAAGAAACTAAAAAGATAGTTATTAGCTGTATTTTAGATAAAAAAATAACAAAAAAAGAATTTAGAAAAATTTTAAATGAATTATGTGATAATCCAGTTTGTAAATTTCCAGATGACTTAGAAAAAATAAATGAAGATTGACCATTAAAATTAAGAGATACTAGTTTATATATACTTTGAAATTTTACAAAAATACCTAGAGTAATAGAGCTCTCTACTTGAAGATTTGTTACTATAGTTAAAACAAGTGAAAATCATTCTGGTGATGAGATTTTTACAATTAGATATTGAATAAAAGATACAACAGTTGCTTACCCAAAATATAAATGAATTTCAACTTTTATAGTGAGAGAAAATAAGGTGAATTTTTTGGATGTAATTTGATTTTGAGAAAAAAATGAATCTAGAAAAGATTTGGAAGAAATAAAAGAGTTTATTTGATTTACTATGGAACATGATGATAGTATAGAATTAAATGAAATAAAAAGATGAAAAACAACAGCAATTTGAGAATTTGTAATCGATTGAATAAATATTTTTAAAACATGATTATTTAAATCAAAAATACTAGATGCTTGAGAAAATGACGAATGACAAAAGGTATTATTTGTACAAACTGCATATTTAGACAATACTGTATTTTCTCAATTAGAAATGAATTTATTTAATGAAAATTGAAAAAATATAATTTATATTTGAGCATTATGAAAAGACAAAATTAGAACTAGATTTATAAATGCTGTACCTTGATTATTATCTAGAATAAGAGATGTATATAAAAAATTTGATAATACTTGAAAAATAGAAATTTGGTCTTTTATAGCGACAAAGGATTGAAAAAGTTGAGAAATGAATAAAGATACACTATGAGAAGCTGTAAATAGATATAAACCTAAAAAATAATATATGAGACTTGATCAATATATAACTGAAAAACTACAAATTACTCGTAATAAATCACAAGCAATAATTAAAGCTTGAAATGTATTTGTAAATTGAGAAAAAATTACAAAAACATGATTTGAAGTAAAAGAATCAATGGAAGTGATTATAAATGAACTTTTGGAAACTAAATACGTGGCTAGAAGTGCTATAAAATTAAAATGATTTATAGAAAATAGTGATGTAAATATATCTGATTTAACTTGTCTAGATATATGAAGTAGTACTGGTGGTTTTTGCCAAATATTACTTGAAAAAAATGCAAAAAAAATCTATGCAGTAGATGTTTGAACTAGCCAATTACATGATATAGTAAGGGCTAATAATAAGATAATCTCAATAGAAAATACAGATATAAGAAATTTACAAAAAATAGAAGAAAATCTAGATTTAATTACTTGTGATGTGAGTTTTATAAGCTTGGAAATGATTATTGATAGCATTGTTTTTCAAATGAATAATAATACCATTTCACTGCTTCTTTTTAAACCACAATTTGAGGTTTGAAAAAAGCATATTTGAAAAAAATGAGTAGTGCTTGATGAAAAAATAATAGACAAAAAACTAAATGATTTCTTGCAAGTTTGTAGAGAATTATGACTACAAATACTAAAAGTTGAGAAATCAAAACTAGAATGAGAAAATGGAAATAAAGAAATATTTATTATGCTGAAAAAAAAGTAAAAAACATATATGTTTTTTACTTTTTTTGTTCTTTAGATATAGTTTAATTATCTCTCCTAATTTTTATTTTTTAATATATGGAAATATGGATAAAGAAAATAGTTTTAAAGGGTTTACGAATTTGTATGAGTTGAGTAAAACATTAAGGTTTGAGTTGAAGCTTGTTTGAGAGACTTTAAATAATTTAGAGAATGATTGAGTTATTCAAAAAGATAAAGATGTAGAAGAAAACTATAATAAAATCAAAATTTTTTTTGATTCATTGCATAGAGAATTTGTAAAACAATCATTAGAAAATTGATATTTAAATTTATTAGAATATTTTTATAATTCTTATGTTGAACTAAATAAAAATCCTGAAAATAAAAAAAATAAATCTTTACAAAAAGAATTTGAAAAATCATCAAAAGATTTAAAAAAAGAACTTGTAAGTTTTTTTGAGTCAAAATGAAATGAGTGGAAACAAAAAAATACTTTTCTTAAAAAATGATGAATTGATGTTTTAAATGAAAAAGAAGTTTTATATTTAATGTGAGAATTTTATCCAGAAAACAAAGAGTTATTTAAAAAATTTGATAAATTTTTTACCTATTTTACAAATTTTAAAGAATCAAGAAAAAATTTTTATGCAGAAGATTGAAGAGCTTGAGCGGTTGCAACAAGAGCAATTGATGAAAATTTAATTACTTTTATAAAAAATTTAGAAGACTTCAAAAAATTTCAAAATAATTTTTCTGATTTTGTAAAGAAAAATTTCACTGAAGAAGAAAAACAAGTTTTTGAATTAGATTTTTATAATTCTTGTTTACTTCAAGATTGAATTGATATTTATAATAAAATTTTGTGATGATTCTCTGAAGAAAATTGAAATAAAATTCAGTGAATAAATGAAAAAATAAATTTATTTAAACAAAATCAAAATAAATCAAATTCAAAAGATATAAAATTTCCTAGATTTAAACTTTTATACAAACAAATTCTTTCAGAAAAAGAAAAAGTTGCATTTATAGATGAAATAGAAAATGATGAAAAATTACTTGAATTTATAAAACAAAGCTTAGAAAAAAATAAATCCAAAATTATAGAAGCAGAAAAAATTATAGAAAATCTTATAAATAATAATCCAAGTTTTGAACTTGATAAAATATATTTATCAAAAGTTTCAATAAATTGTATTTCAAGCAAATATTTTGCAAGTTGGGATTATATTTTGAAAGAAGGTTTTGAAAAATGAGAAATTAATGATTTTATAAGTTTTGAAGATTTAAAAAATGCTTTTGAAAAAATAAAGTATGAAAATCTAGATGATATTTTTAAAAATAATTATACAAAAGAAAATATTGTTTTAAGTTGAGAAAGTATTTACCAAAATTTTTTAAACATATTTTTATATGAATTTAAACAAAATAATAGTGAAATAAATAAATATATATCTGAGTTAGAGAAACTATTTTCTGAAAAATTTGAAAAAACTGAAAAACAAGTTGAAATTATTAAAAATTATTTTGATAGTGTTCTATCGTTATATAAAATGACTAAATACTTTGCTTTAGAAAAAGGTAAAAAGAAAATTGATGATTTAGATACTGATAATAATTTTTATAATGATTTTTTCTTATATTATGAAGATTTTGAAATTTGGAAAGATTATAATAGAGTAAGAAATTATTTAACAAAAAAACAAGTTAAAACAGACAAATTTAAACTAAATTTTAATAATTCTCAGTTTTTAACTGGTTGGGATAAAGATAAAGAAAAAGAAAGACTTTGAATAATTTTAAAAAAAGATGAAAAATACTATTTATGAATTTTAAAAAATAATAAGATTCTTGATAATTATAAATTTGAATCTTGAGATTATTATGAAAAAATGAGTTATAAACAATTAAATAATGTTTATAGACAGTTGCCTAGATTTGCCTTTTCAAATTCTAAAAGAGAAGTTTATTGAATTACTCCTGAATTAGAAAAAATAAAAGAAGAATTTGATATTTTTCAAAAAAATAAAGAAAAATGAGAAAAATTTGATATAGAAAAATTGAATAAGTTAATAAATTGTTATAAAAAATGATTCATAGAAACTTATAAAAATGAATTTGATTTAGAAAAAATTAAAAATACTAATTATTCAGATTTAGCTAAATTTTATGATGATATTGAGCAAAAAACATATAAAATAGATTTTACTAAAATATCATCAAATTTTATAAAAGAAATAATAAAATCATGAGATTTATATTTATTTCAAATTTATAATAAAGATTTTTCAGAAACAAAAAAGGTTTGAAGTAAAGAAAATATCCATACAAAGTATTTTAAATTACTTTTTGATGAAAAAAATTTAGAAAATCTTGTTATAAAACTTAGCTGATGAGCAGAAATATTTTTTAGAGATAAAACTGAAAAATTAAAAACTAAATTAGATAAATCTTGAAAAGAAATTTTAGATCATAGAAGATATAGTCAAGATAAAATTATGCTTCATTTATCAATTACTTTAAATGCAAATAGGTGAGATAATTATTGATTTAACAAAATCATAAATGAATATTTAAATAAAAATGAAGATATAAAAATTATTTGAGTAGATAGATGAGAAAAACATTTGGCTTATTATTCTGTTATAGATAAATCTTGAAAAATAGAGGAAATAGACACTTTAAATATTATAAAATCTAGTGATTGAAAAATAACTAATTATTTAGAAAAACTTGAAAAAATTGAAGAATCTAGAAAAAATGCAAGAGTAAGTTGGTGAGAAATAGAAAATATAAAAGAATTAAAAAATGGTTATATTTCACAAGTTGTAAATAAATTAGCTGAACTTATTATAAAACATAATGCAATTATTGTTTTTGAAGATTTAAATATTTGATTTAAAAGATGAAGACAAAAAATAGAAAAACAAATTTATCAAAAATTAGAATTAGCACTTGCTAAAAAACTAAATTATTTAACTCAAAAAGATAAAAAAAATGATGAAGTTTTATGAAATTTAAGAGCTTTACAACTTGTTCCAAAAGTAAATGATTATCAAGATATAATAAAATATAATAAAAATCAATCTTGAATAATGTTTTATACAAGAGCAAATTATACTTCTACAACTTGCCCTTGTTGTTGATTTAGAAAAAATATTTACATTTCAAACTCTGATACAAAAGAAAAACAAAAAAAAGCTTTTGAAAAAATAAAAATTATATTTGATTGAAATAAATTTATTTTTTCTTATGAAATAGAACAAGATAAAAAAGCAAAACAAAAATCAAATAAAACTAGTTTTGTAATTAATAGTAATTTTTCAAGGTTTAAATATAACTCTAAAAAAATGCTTGTAGAAGAAATTGATATAAATTCAGAATTAAAAAAATTATTTACAAATATTAATTTAATTTGAAATATTAATGAACAAATTCTAAATTCTGATAGTTATTTTTATAAAAGTTTAACCTATTATTTTAACTTAATTTTACAACTTAGAAATTCAGATTCAAAAAATGATATAGATTATATTATTTGTCCATCTTGCAATTATCACAGTAAAGATTGATTTCAAGGTTTAGATTATAATGCAGATGCAAACTGAGCATATAATATTGCTAGAAAATGAATTATTATGCTCAATAGAATAGAAAAAAATTCTGAAAAGCCAGATTTATATGTAAGTGATATTGACTGGGATAACTTCACTCAAAAATAAAATTCACTCTAAAAACTACCATAAAATGGTAGTTTTTTTATTTTCTTGAGTTTTTAAAAAATAGAGTTATTATTTAAAAGCCAAAATAATAATTTAAAGACTAATTTAAAGACTTTTACGAATATAGTAAAGGGCAACTTATGTTGCTTATTATTTTCTTGTCCTTTGTATTCGTAGGGTCTGAAAATTATTGTTTTGGCGAACAAATTAGCGCATAAGTTGCCCTTTTTTGTTTGCTAAAACAACCCTAACAAAGCTATTTTTCTAAATAGTCTATTTTGGCATATTAATTTTTTAATATGCTTTTTTATTATGCAAAAATTATTTGATCAAGATTTTTTTATAGATTCTATAAAGAAATCTCTTGAAAATTATGAAAAGTTTTGACCTAGAAGTACAGAAAAGTTGAAGCCAATTCATGAATTTATTGCTATTTCTTTAAAAAATATATGGTGAAATCATATATATGAATATTTTTATAATTCTACTTGAAATAAAGAGTTAAAAGTAGATTGAAAATATTATCAAAAAGATATAGATATAACAGTTACAAAAAACAAAGAACCTATTTTTTGTGTTTGAGTTAAATTTATAACTTCAAATTATAAACAAAATGCAAATAATTATTTTGAATGAATGATGTGAGAAACTGCAAATATTCAAGCTCATAATAATCTACCTTATGCTCAAATAATTATTTTTAGAGATGAAACACCATACTATATAAAATCTAAAAGTTACAATGAAGTTAGAGAAATTTGAAAAATAGAAAAAATTTCTCAAAAAGATTTACAAAAATATATAAATTTAGAATTTGATGTAAATCAAGCTCATAAACCTTTTGCTATATGAATTATAATGATTCATATAAATGAAAAAACTTGAGATATCGAAATTGTTGATTTTGATAAAATTATAGATAATCCTAAACTTTCAATACTTTTAAAAAATAATCTATCTTTTGAAGAATTTTTCAAAAGAGTATATAATTATAAATTATTTCTTGATTCAAAATAATATGGCTAGCTCACAAAAGGAGTATAGCAAAGAAAAATTATTTTGACAAATCTATACTCCAAATTTTATAGTTTGTAAAATACTTGATGAAGTATGATACAAAAACAAAAAAAATATATTATGAAAAACTATTTTAGATCCTGCTTGTTGAGATTGAAGATTTTTAATAGAAATAGTTAATAGAATATTAAAATATTCATCAAAAAAAGATTTAGAAAAAAATCTATTAAAAATTTATGGTTGGGATATGGATGAAATAGCTATAAATGAATGTATCAAAAATTTAGATGAATTAGTAAACAATTATAAAATAAAAATTAATTGGAATATAAAAATAAAAAATTCTCTTCATGAGATAGAAAAAAATAATGAAAAATATGATTATATAGTTTGAAATCCTCCCTATATTAGAATACAACATTTAGAATTATCAGAAAGAAAATATATTCAAGAAAATTTTTCATTTTGCAAGTTAGGTTCTACTGATATTTTTATAGCATTTTTTGAACTAGCGAAACATTTAATTTGAGATATATGAGTATGTTCTTTTATATCACCTAATAGTTATTTTAAAACAGAAACTTGAAAATATTTAAGGCGATATTTATCAAATAATCACATTTATTCAATATATGATTTTTGATGAATTCAAGTTTTTGAAAATGCTACAACGTATACTTCAATTACAACCTTTTCAAATAATATCTATAAAAATTTTATATATAATAAAGCAAAAAATATAAATTTATTTGATACTCAAATAATGAATTTTTGAGATTTATTAAATACAAATTTTTGGCAATTATGAATAAATCATCAAATAATTACTTGATGAATTAGACTATGAGATATTTGCAATATCTTTGTATGACTTGCAACTCTATGCGACAAAGCTTATATTTTTGACTTTATAAAAGAAAATTGAGATTTCTTAATATTAAATACTAAATTTTCTTGAGTTCAAAAAATAGAAAAAGATATACTAAAACCAATAATTAAAGTTTCTAGATTTAAAAAACAATATATTTTATTTCCCTATGAAAATATAAATTGAAAAAATAAGCTAATTAAAGAGGAAATATTGATGAAAAATTACACTATGGCTTATAAATATTTAACTTGAATAAAAGATATATTAAACAAAAGAAGTACTTGAAATAATGAAAAAATAAAATGGTATGAATTTTGAAGAAATCAAGCATTAGATACTTCATTTTGAAAAAAAATTGTATTTTCAACTATGAATGAAAAGCCAAATTTCATTTTAGTTGATGATGAAACAACAACTTTTTATTCATGATATGCAATAAAATATGATTGAAATTATAATGAATTACTTAAAAAGCTTAACTCAAAAGAAATGGAAAAATATATCAATGTTGCGTGAAAAGATTTAAGATGATGATGGAAATCATACAATAAAAAAATTGTCGAAGAATTTAGATTTGAAACCTAAAATAACTATGGAATCCTATATAAAATTATCTACCCTAAACGATTTTATCTTTTGTCCAAAAAGTATTTATTATCATACATTATATGATAGTTATGAGAAAAAACTCTATCAAGATGAGGCTCAAATTGCTTGAACAATAGCTCATGAAACTATAGATAATAAAGTCTATTCAACTAGTAAATATATATTGCAATGACTTGATGTATATAGTGAAGAATTTAAAATTTCTTGAAAAATAGACATATTTAATACAAAAACTTGAGAATTAATAGAAAGAAAAAATCAAGTACATAGAGATGAAAACAACAAAGAAAAAATCTATACTTGATACAAATACCAACTTCGGTGACAAATGTTTTGCCTGGAAGAGTTATGATATCATATAAAAAAAATATCTCTTTATAGTATGAAAGATAACAAAAAATATACTATTTATAAACCAGATAATAAATGACTTGTAAAGTTTCAAAATCTACTTGAAGAATACAGAAAATTTAATCCAAATACTAAAAAATGGTCTCAAAATACAAGTAAATGTATGAAATGTATTTATAGAGAGTTATGTGATTATTATATTTGAGAAGTTTATCCTCAATTACATTTATTTGAATAACTAATATATATGCTTCAATTACCAGATTTTGATGAAAAACAAATTATATTTATAGAGAGTTTTGACACAAAAAATATAAATTTTGAAAACGAAAATTTAACTATAAAAGAAGAAGGTATCATAAAAAATAAAATTAGTTTATTCAAGATATTTGCTATATTTTTGATTTGAGAAACAACCATAACAAGTGTGCTTATAAGAAAATTTCAAGAATATTGAATCACACTTGTTATGATGAAAAAAAACTTTACTCCATATTTAGTTATATGAAACGAAACAGAGTGAAATTATGTACTTAGAAAAAAACAATACGAAAAAACAGAAGAAGAAATGCTTGAAATAGCAAAAAGTATAATAAAACTAAAAACACACAATCAACTTGAATTATTGAAAGCTATAAGAGAAAAAGACCTAAATCTAAAATGAGATATAACAAAAATAAATGGTATAATTATAAAAATTGATAGTGTGGATAATTATGAGAGTTTATTAGGTTATGAATGAAATGTATCAAAATTATTTTTTACAAATTATTTTAAAAAAATAGGTTGGTACAAAAGAGCACCTAGAACAAAAATAGATATAAAAAATCTACTTTTAGATATATGATATACATATTTATTTCATTTTATAGAAGCGTTATTGAGGCTGTATTGATTTGATAATTACTATGGAGTATATCACAGGACTTGGTATGCTAGAAAGTCTCTGGCACTCGATTTAATGGAACCATTTAGATGTATCATAGATAAAGCAGTTTTAAAAGCTTACAATTTATGACAAATTAATGAAAAAGAGTTTAAATTTCAAAATTGACAATACATTTTACCATGGGAAAATTCTAGAAAATACAATGCTTTGTTTTTTAAAGAATTACTTAGTTATAAAAAAGAGATGTTTATATTTATAAAAGAATATTATAAATATTTTATGAAGTGAAGAAATGAGTTTCCAAAATTTAAAATTAATGAATAAATATGCTAATAGTTACATATGATATACATGATGATAAAACAAGAACTAAATTTGGTAAATTATTAAAAAAATATGGTAGAAGATTGCAATATAGTGTTTTTGAAATAAAAAATAGTGAAAGAATTTTAAATATAGTAAAAAGAGAAATAGAAGAAGTATATAGTAAAAAATTTACTTGAGCAGATAGTATATTATTGTTCCCTATTTCAAAGGCAAATAATGATAAAGTAATTAGATACTGACAACCAGCTTTGGAGGAAGAAGAAATATTATTTTTGTAAAAAATTTGAAAAGTAAATATAATTTATATAATGATTAAAAGATCCTTAAAATAATCTGTAACTTTTATAAAGTTAAAACTTTGTAAAAGTGGAAGTTATGTTGTTTGTTTTAAAAAAATGTAAACCTAAGTCTTAATATTTAGACAATACTTTAAATAAGCCATAAGTCATAATTTTGAAATATAAATTATTTGTATCTTTTTGGCTTGTTTAAAATAAAAATGGTATTTAAAGCCACCAATAAATTTCTACTTTTGTAGATCCGCAAGTGTTCTACTTCAAGTAGTAATTTAAAGCCACCAATAAATTTCTACTTTTGTAGATCTTTTACTACTTCCCACTTATCTAAATATTTAAAGCCACCAATAAATTTCTACTTTTGTAGATTTGACTCTTTATCAAATAGCTTTTTCAATTTAAAGCCACCAATAAATTTCTACTTTTGTAGATAGAATTATAAACAGAGAAATGTACTAGATTTAAAGCCACCAATAAATTTCTACTTTTGTAGATCTAGTAGTAGTAAAGAAACTTTACCCAATTTAAAGCCACCAATAAATTTCTACTTTTGTAGATTGCATATATTAAAATATATTAATTATATTTAAAGCCACCAATAAATTTCTACTTTTGTAGATTATACTTTGAACTATTTTCTCTCACTATTTAAAGCCACCAATAAATTTCTACTTTTGTAGATATTAGTTGGGCTTTTTAGTTATATTCTATTTAAAGCCACCAATAAATTTCTACTTTTGTAGATCTAGCAGCTAATAATATACAAGATGCCAATTTAAAGCCACCAATAAATTTCTACTTTTGTAGATTAAAGTTGTATAAATAAGTTGTACAAATTTAAAGCCACCAATAAATTTCTACTTTTGTAGATGTATCTAAACTATTATAAGCTTGTAATATTTAAAGCCACCAATAAATTTCTACTTTTGTAGATCAACTATTAAAGCGTTAAATAACATAATTTAAAGCCACCAATAAATTTCTACTTTTGTAGATATATCTATTAGTTTATTTAAATAAATATTTAAAGCCACCAATAAATTTCTACTTTTGTAGATTTACAATTTAGAAAATAATCCCCCACATTATTTAAAGCCACCAATAAATTTCTACTTTTGTAGATTTAATGTTCTATTATTCATAATGAATATTTAAAGCCACCAATAAATTTCTACTTTTGTAGATTAAGTTGAATATTTAAACCTTGAAATATTTAAAGCCACCAATAAATTTCTACTTTTGTAGATTCTTGTAAAGCTTCATTTAAGTTTTCTATTAAACCACCCGAAAAATTTCTACTTTTGTAGATAATCAAAGCTCTTTAGCTTTCTCTTCAATTAAACCACCCAAAAAATTTCTACTTTAAAAAAAATTTGACAAAATACAATTAAAAACATAGAATTATACAAGAATTATATAATAATTATACAATTATGCATTTTACTACAACTACAGAAATAGCAAGAAAATGAAGTAAAGTATTTGATAATCTTACTTATGCAACAGTATTAAACAATAATACTGATATTTGAATGCTTATATGAACTGATTTATATAAATTGATGATGGAAAAATGAATTTTAGAAGATTTACTTGAAGACTTAGAAATCTCTAAAAATCAACAACAATTAAAACAAAAATATCAAGATTCTGTTGATAGTTGAATTTCTAGTTTAGTAATTTAATATATCATGAACAATTTTATATTTACAAAAAATTGAGAAAAAGCATTTTTAAATCTAGATAAAAGTGAACAAGAAAGAGTTATTAAAAAACTAAAACTGTTTAAAGATAATCTGATACTAATAAATAATTTAAAATCTTTAACAAATATGTTACCTGCAACACATAGATTGAGAATTTGAAGTATTAGAGTTATTGTACAAAAAATAGATGAAAATACATATTATATTTTAGATATATGATATAGATGAGATATTTATAAATAAAAAAAAAGTAAAAAACATATATGTTTTTTACTTTTTTACTATATCAAAAATTCATTTTGCAACTCTTTGAGTTTCATAATTTGTTACCAAGCTCATTAAACTTAAATAAATATATTCAAAAACTATTTCTAGTATTCTATTTCTATCCACTGATAATTTAATATTTAATTGAGATATAAAATCATTAAAATCGGCTGTTTTATTAATAGTACTTATTATAAAAAATTTTTTTGTGATAAATAATTCTCTAATTTTATCATTATACATCTTTACTTTTTCTCTATCAATAGTAGAAATATCCATTTTTTTTAATTGAGTATATGTATCAAGATCTTCATCTGTTAATCATATATTTTTTAAAAAATCATGTAGTTTTTTAAATTCTAAAACAGAAAAATTTCCATTATTGAAAAGTATTTTAAAAAATGGTAATTCTACATCTCATAATAATTCTAATTTTGCCATAAATATATTTTAACTTTAATTCTATAAATACTAAGTATTTAGTAATATATGTCAATATATAATTGACAAAAAAAATAAAATAATTATAAATCTATAGTTATTTTTTAAAATAAATAAAATGAGCCACGAAATATCAATCAATTATTGAAGTCAAACTAAAGATAAAAAGTTAAATTGAGAAATAAGAGAATCTCAATTTAATTCTGTAGATATTCCTTATGCAAACGATGTAATCGCAGTAGTAAACGATTCAAAAGATTGAGTAAACTTACTGGTTTCTTGACCTCAAATAATATCAGATTGAAAATTAGATCATGTTAGAGTTTGGAATTGATTTTCATATCAAAGAAAAATGTGAGAAACTGTATCAAAAGTAAATTTTACATTTTTAAAATATAATTGAGAATTATTAATGTTTGCTCTTCATAAAGCTATAATGCAATGTGATATGTGAACTGATTATATATTACAAATACTTAAAAAAATAGAAGAAAATAATAAAAATTTAGAAGAAATAAGTTGAGATTATGTATGACAATATAGTAAATTTTCAAATATAGAATTAAGAAACAATTGATGAAAGCTTATTATAAATGATGATACATTGGAGAGATTTGTTAAATGATGAGAAATTGAATGAATTAACTGAATATCTGACGCTAAAATTATTAGAATATAAAAACAAAAGAGCCCCCAAGGGGGCTCTTTTTACTCAGCGTGCACAGTTCTTGGTTTTTGTGGCACAAACAAAAGTACCAAAATAAGCAAGACCTGCAACACAATGATTTCTTTCCAGAATGTGGTAAGAATCCACATCATGAAAAAGAAAGCAATACCTAGCAAAAAATATTCAAAAACATAACTTGTCACATTTTTCACATGACTCGTAAAGTAAAGAAAAACGTGCGGAAGCACGAGAGAAAGACAGAAAATAACCGGATTGTTTGCGATGAATTCAGACATTTTGCTCACCTTATGCTACACAATTGACTAGGTGAGATGATATTAAATAAAATTAATAAAATGTCAAGTTAAAATAATAAATTCTCTTTATCTTCTTTTTCTCAATTTTCATCTATATAAGTACTTTTTAATTCACTAAGTAATTTATTTAAATAATTAACTAAATAAACTGTTTCTAGATTTTTTATATTTTTTACATTTATTTCGTATCCTATTTTTTGTCCAGATTCATTATCAAATAAATCAAAACTATTTTTTGTGTATATTGAAGTTCTTATTTTTGTTAAAGCAGTAGTAAAATTATTTAAAAATTCTAATCTTTCTGTATGAGTTTTTTTAGATAATTTTTTTTCTATTAATCATTTAATTTTTGTTGCTGATTCTATTATTTTTTTTGTATCTAAATCTTTTCTTTCTATAACTACTCAATCAAGAATATCTCTACCTGGTCATACTATATATCTAGAATTATAAATCATAGCACTAGATCATCATGCGTCTAAATTTAAAGCATTATTACAACCAAATTTTACAAGTAAATCTGGTAATTTTTCCAAAGAAATTTCACTTACATATCAAGTATAAATATATCTTCAAGTTAAATCACTACATATAAAATTTCTTTGCATTTTAGCCTTCATTTTATAATCAACAAGACCTAAATCTACATAATCTTGATATTTACTAACTCAATCTTGTAATAATAATGGAAAATTTGAAAATCCATAATATATATCTTCTTCCCTATCTGGATTTATTTTATTTGTTTGATATAAAAAAGGTTTATTTTCATCATCAACTGCAAAAACAACTCTATCTTGTGTTGATTGACTAGTTCAAATTTTAAATCAAGTTACATATCTTTCATTGTTTGTAAAATTTTTACCTCCACATTCGCTATAGATTTCAGGACAGAAAAAAACTCAATTTATTGCAGAAACTCAATTATTAGCTTCCATTAATTCTCTTAAAGTTGTAGCTCAATAATCAGGATTAACTCATATTTTAAATATATAATCCTTCGACTGAGTATCATATTTTACTACTCTAAATTTATATCAATCTACTATTTTTTCTACATAATTATTTGCAAGAGTTGTACTTGTAAATAATAAAAAGAAAAAAATAGAAATAATCCCCTTTCTAAACATATTTTTAAAATTAAATTATATTTATTAGTATTTTAACTATAAAAATAAAAAGTAAAAATAGAAAAATAAAATTAGCTTTACTTGATTTATAAGCATTTTTTTATATACTCTTGACCATTAAAAACTAAACAAAAACAATGCAATTAAAAGGAATTAACAAAAATGATATAATCGAAAATATAGAGGTTGAAAAACTAGTTTTTGGTTGACAATGATTTGCTAGACTTAAACATGAAAATCCAGACTTAGACGGAAGAGTGATTTTTATTACTGGTTGAGCTATACCTTGAAGTATAGTGAATTTAAGAGTATTAAAGAAAAGAAGTGCATTTTTTGAAACTCAAATAATAGATATAGTAAAAAAATCACCTATAGAAAAAACTCATCCTACTAACATATATTGAGAAAGTGGTTGATGGAAATGGATAAATATACCTTATGAAGAACAACTTAAAATAAAAGAAAATCAAATCAAAGAAAGCATGCATTTGATTGAAAAACTTCAAGAAGATTTACATTTTTTACCTATTGAAGCTTCTCCAATAATTGATTGATATAGAAATAAAGTAGAATTTAGTTTTGGTAAATATTTATCAAAAAAAGATAATATAGAAGAACATTTTAACCTAGGTTTTCATAAACAATGAGAATTTTCAAAAGTACAAAATTATGATTGAGCGCCTTTGATTGATGATGTTCAAAATGAAGTTTTTAGAGAAATTAAAAAATTTACAAAAACTATATGACTTCCGGTTTATGATCAAATGAGAGCTGAATGATTTTTTAGACATTTACTTATAAGAAAAACTCATTTTACAAATGAAATGATGATTTTACTTAGTTTTAATCCAAATTATTTTGAAACTAACACAAAATTAAACAAGTGAGAAAAATTATCAATAATAAAGGAATTTTTCATATCATTAGCAAAAAAATACCCTATAATTAAATCAATTTATTATTCTCATAATTTAAATAAAAGTGATACTTTTATTTGAGATTTAGAGTTAATTTATGGTGAATCTACTATTACAGAGAGACTATTATGACTTGATTTCAAAATCTCCCCTACTTCATTTTTTCAAACAAATAGTTCATGAGCAGAAAAACTTTATGAAATGGTTTTAGATTTTGCAAAAAAAGATGATTTAAAAAATCAAATAGTACTTGATTTATATGGTTGAACTTGAACAATTGGTATGATTTTTGCAAAAGCTTGAGCAAAACAAGTAAAAAGTGTTGAAATGGTAACTTCAGCATCACTTGATTGAAAAGAAAATGCTAAATTAAATTGATTAAAAAATATAGATTTTGTAAATGCAAAAGTAGAAGATTTCTTATGAGAATATATTTCAGCTTGAGAAAAAGCAGATTTATTAATAATTGATCCTCCTAGAGCTTGAATGCATCCTGGTGCATTACCAAATATACTTAGTTTTGGAACAAAACAAATCATATATGTATCTTGTAATCCTGCAACTTTGGCTCGTGATTTAGAATATATACTTAAAAATAGTGATTATAAAATTGAAAAAATAAAACCTAAAGATATGTTTCCTCATACTCACCATATTGAAACTATTGTAAGTTTAATAAAAAAAGACTAAAAAAACAGTCTTTTTTTTGTTTTTAAAAATATTTTATGCTACAATAATATAAATAATCAATAACTCTAAATTAATGAACTCAAAAGAACAAATTGATTTAATTTTAAATTTTGCTTCTGCAAATAAATATTCAGATGTACATATTAACTCTAATTCTCCAATTAGAGTTAGAAATCATAATTGAGAAATAGAAGTAGTAAAAGAGTTTTGAGAATGAACTTGAATAATTGAAGCTATTTTTAAAGATGATGTTATTGAAATAATAAAGATTGTTGTATGAGAAGACTGATACAATAAATTTATTTCAGCAAAAGAACTAGATAGTTCATATATGATAGATAATTGAGATAGATATAGAGTTAATTGTTATATTGATTCAATGTGATATTCAATCGCATTTAGAATTATACCAAATCAAATTCCAACCCTAGAAGAATTATGATTATGAGATCAAATAAAAGAAATGTGTAATAAATCAAAATGACTTATATTGATTACATGACCAACTTGATCAGGTAAATCAACAAATATGGCTGCAATGATTGATTATATAAATAAAAATCAAAAAAAACATATTATTACAATAGAAGATCCTATAGAATTTTCATTTACATCTGATAAATCACTAATAAATCAAAGAGAAGTATGAAGTCATACAGTTTGGTTTTGAAATGCAATGAAATCAAGTCTTAGAGAAGATCCAGATGTAATTATGGTTTGAGAAATGAGAGATCCTGAAACAATTAAAACAGCAATTACTCTTGCAGAAACTGGGCATTTAGTTTTATCAACTCTACATACGAATGATTCTGTTCAAACTATAGATAGAATAATTGATATATTTCCTTGAAGTCAACAATCTCAAATAAGAATGCAATTAAGTCAAAGTCTTGTATGAGTAATTAGTCAAAGACTTATACCAAGAGATGATAAACCTGGTAGAATTGCGGCAAGAGAAATACTTATAAGTGATGATGCTGTAAGAAATCTAATTATTACAGGAAAAACTCATCAACTATATAGTGTACTTGAAGTATGAAAAAATAAATGAATGATTTTAATGGATAAATATCTATTAGCGCTTCATATGAAAAAAATAATAAGTAAAGAAACTCTTCTAAGTTTTGTAAGAGACAAAGAAAGTATTGGTATGATGTTGGATTAAAAAATAATAAATATAAAAATGTTAAATATAGAATTTTTAGAAAATTCATGATTCTTTCAAATAAAAACTCTCGAAGCTTGAGAGGTTTTATTTGATGAATGAGATATTGATAATAATCTATATATAATTAAAGAATGAGAATTAAGCATAGAAAAATACACTACTACAGATAGAACAGAAACAAAAATTTTAGCTAAATTATGAAATTCAGAAATATTTTGAGAATGATCTCTTTGAGATTCTGCACCTAAACAAGTAAGAATTAAAGCAACAAAAAAAACTACACTTCTAGAAATAGAAGCTAAAAATTCATTTGAAGAATTTTTACTTAAACATACAAAAAAATGAGTAGATTTATTGTCATCAATTATTTATATATCAAATAAAAGACTACTGGAAGCCAACTTCTTAATAACATCTAGTTATAAAATAAATAAGCATATCTCAGAAATAAATGAATTTAATAATAAAAATTTATTTGAAATACTTGATGAATTAGAAAAAACTATAAATTGAAAATATGTATTATATCTAGAAAAAAATCCAGTATTAGAAAATATCTTGATATTAAAATATGATTCAAGATATAAATGAAAAATGCAAGAAAATATAATTGATTTATGAGATGGTATACTTGATATGGATGATTTAAGAAAAGATTGAATCAAATTATCAAAACATAATTTAATTGAAGAATTAAAAAATAGAAATGAAATTATATGATATTTAGTAATATGAGACGACGAAAAAGTATTTGATGAATGACAAAAAAAATCAATTTGAGCAATTTCTGTTTCAATAGCATGATATATAAAACAAAAACAATATTTTGATGAGAACAAAAATAAAGAATATGCAAAATATAAAAAAGACTAACAAATGTTAGTCTTTTTTATTATTCAAATCTAAGTGCGTCTATTGGTTTCATCTTTGCAGCTTTCCATGCAGGTAATAATCAAAAAATTATTCCCATTCATATTGAAACTGCACTAGAAAATAAAATTACATTTATACTAAATTTAGCAGGTATTGGAGAATATTTATTTATTAAATAAACTCAAAGTAAACTAATTCAAAATGCGATTATACATCATAAAATACTTATAACTATTGATTCTGTTAAAAATTGAATTAATATATCACTTTTCTTAGCGCCAATTGCTTTTCTAATACCAATCTCTCTAGTTCTTTCTATAACAGAAACAAGCATTATATTCATTATTCATATTCATCAAACAAGAAGAGAAATTCATGCTATTCATCATAAAAATAATTGCATTTGCATAATTACTTTATTTATTTCTTTGATTGCATCATCGTTTGATTCTAGTCTAAATTTCACATCACTTGGCAAACTAACTCACGATAACTTTAAAAGTAAATAAAGTATATCTTTTTTTGTTTGTTCAATTTTAAGTATATCATCAACATATATGTAGATGTTTGAAAATTTTCTTATTCAAAAACTATTTTCAAGAGTTGTAACAGGTATAATAATTGAATAATTTAATTGCCAATCAGTTGATGGTTCCAAAACTCAAATTACATCATATGAATATCACGAAACCATAATTGTTTTTCAAATAGGATTCACTCATTCTAAATCATATTTAACCAGATCATTTCATAGAATTGCAACTTTTGCAGATTCATTAAAATGTTTTTCAGTAAAACTATAACCATTTAAAAGCTTAATTTCTTTTAGTGAAAGATAATCTTTTGTAACTCATACAACAGATGCATAAATATCTTTAATACCAAATTTAGAATTTCCACCATATGAAGAAGACATTGCAATTACTCATTTAATATTTCATACATATTTTTTAATACTATCAATTGTTTTAATATTAAAAATTTCATTAACTTTTATAAATGATAAATCTATTGTTTCTCATTCTGGTCAAGGAAATCACTCATTTTGAACAATACTAATTACATCATTTGATACAGATAAATTTTCAAGCATTTGAGCCTTTAATCATTCTCACAATGCAAGCATAATTGTAACAGATGCAATTCATATAACTATTCAAAGAGTACTTAGAGCTGACCTAAGTTTGTTTCTCCAAAGAGAATCTAGCGCATTTATAAAATACTTTAAAATATTCATTTTTTGATAATTATGAAACTATTTCTCAATCTTTAATTTTTATTATTCTACTTGCCTTTTCTGCAATAGATATATCATGAGTAATTATAATAACAGTTTTTCACTCAGAATTTATTTCTTTAAATAAATTTAAAATTTCTTCTCAAGTTTTAGAGTCTAAAGCTCAAGTCGGCTCATCTGCTAATATAATATCAGGATTTACAACCAATGCTCTTGCAATAGCTACTCTTTGAGACTGTCATCATGATAATTCGTTGGGTCTATTTTTTATTTTATCACCTAATCAAACTTTATTTAAAAATTCTATAGCTTTCTTTTTTGCATCTTTTGAACTAATTCATTGATAACTCAAAGGAAGTATTACTTGTTCCAATGCTGACATTCTAGGTAAAAGTGAATAATTTTGAAATATAAATCATATTTTTTTTGATCTAATTTCAGCTTGTATAGAATCTTTTAATTTATCAACTCTAGTTCATCATAAATAATATTCTCATGATGTAGGAGAATCTAGCATTCATATAATATTCATAAGAGTTGATTTTCAGCTTCAACTAGGTCATATTATAGCAACAAATTCTCATGCAGATATATTTAAATTAATTGATTTTAATATATCTATACTATCATTATTTCATAATTTATAACTTTTAATTATGTTTTTTAATTCTATCATATTAATTATGGTCAATAATATTGAGGGCCATTAAAATCTGTTGTTTCAAAAGAATTTGCAGCAAAATTAACTTCTAAAATTTGCTCTCATACATTAACTCAACTTAGAATTTGAGTCATAGAATCATTTGTTAATCAAATTTCAACTGTTCTTTTTTCTTTTTTTCAATCAACTAAAACTGTAACATAATTAGTTCATTTTTCAGCATCTAATTCAACTGACATAGATGGAACCAATATACAATCATCTATTTTTTCAAATATAATTTCTACATTTGCAGTCATTCATGAAAAAATATTTAATTCTCACTTATCTATCATCATTTTTACTAAAAACTTTTTCACTCAATTATCATCTGTAGGTTTAGAATCTATAAAAGAAATTGCTCATGTAAATGTAGCATCTGGTATAGAATCAAAAGTAATATTAGCTTCTGTTCATTTTTTAACTTTTACTATATCGGCTTGATCCAACTTAATTTTTATTTCAATTATATTTGGATTTATTAAATTTATATATTTCTCTTCTGCACTATTTGTTGATAAATTATCACCTACTTTTAAACTAATAGTATCAACTAATCAATCAAAAGGAGCTCTAATTTCGTAATTTTCTATTTTTTTATTTACTTGATCAACTGATATTTCAGCTTGTTTTACTTCATTTTGAGCCAAAATAATTTCATCTGGTAAATTATTTGTTTTATATCTTTTATTAAACTCTTTTAATGATAATTCATAATCTAATTTTGATAATTTAAGCTCATTTGATTTATCTGTAGTATTTAAATTAGTTTTATATTTTTGTTCTTCATAATCTCTAAGTGCTTTATTATATTCAGTTTCTGCAGTTAAATATAAATATTCTAATTCTTTTAATTTAAATGGTAAACTAACTTTACTTGCTTCAAATTCAAGTTTTGTTTTTTCTAGATTTGGTTCGAGTAATGATAATTCATTTTTTAATCTATTTACTTCTATTGTAGATTTTTGAGTTATTGTTTCGATACTATCTAAATTTTCAAGTTTTTCAATTACATCATCTATTGTATTTTTTGAAGTATTTGATGTATTTCTAAGTCCAACTCAAGTTGATCTTATTGAATCAATTTCTCATTGTGTAAAATCAACTACAGCAACGCTATTATTTGCTCAATTAATTACATTATCTCAAAGTGTATACAATGAAGTGTATAAATCTTTTTCAATAGCTAAAAGTGAAATTAGTGAGTCTATAGAGTAATTTGAATTCAGTGATAAATATTTATCAAGTAAAGAATTCATTTTTCATTTTACTAACCAATATGAAACTTCACTTTCATTTCTAAATGTAGAATTTTCAGCAGAAAAATAAATATTTTTTTCTGTATCACTATTGTATTCTTTATCTATATGTAAAACATAGTTTATACTTCTTAATGTATCTTCAATACTAGTTAAGTCAGTATAAATTTGCTCTTTAGTATTTTTTAAAAATCTATTATATTCATTTATTTTTATAGTTAGATTTTTTTCTTCATCAGTAATAGAAGTTTGTAGTTTCCATTTATCATTTTCTAGATTTGTGATTTTGAAATTAAAATCTTTTTCTTGTACTGTAAAATCTTTATCTAATTTTGATTTTTCTATACTTAAATCCAATTTTTGTTTTTCTAAATCTCTCAATTGTTTTTCCAATTTAGATCAATCTAAACTTATTTTTTCAGAATCATCAATTTTTGCTTTTTCTATATCATAAATTAATAAATCTAATTTATTTTTTTTATTTTCAATTTCTACTTCACTTTTAATTCTATCTTCATATTCAAATTTTTCCAAAACATTATCTAAATTTAATTTTGCATTTTCTAATTTGATATTTGTATCTTTTAACTCATTTTCAAGTTCTCATTTATTTAATTCGGCTATTAAATCACCAGATTTAACTTTGCTTCATTCTGTTATATAAACTGTTTTAACTGTTCCATCAATATTAAATTTCAATTTTTGTTCATTCAATAAATTTGTTTCTCATAAAACATTTATACTTGATAATAAACTTCAAGTTGAGACATCATAAAAAACATCTGGTGATACAGAATCAACAGAATCAGAATTTTTATAAAAGAAAAAATAGTAAGAACCTCAAATTAACAATATCAATGATACAATAGAAATAATAATTTTCTTTTTAGTAAAAATCATATGTAATAAATTAGACTTAATCAAATATAATAACGAAAATATAATAAAAAAGTGACAAATATAAAAATACATTAATTTTTATATTTGTCAAGTAAATTTAAAAGTTCATATTCTTTGTTGATTGCTCTGTACATACTATTTATACTAGGTGTTCCACTAGCCAAAAGTAGCTTATTATTATTTAAATCTGTAATTTTATTTGCAATTTCTATTGCATTATAACGTGGAGATTGATCTGAAACATAACTATTATCATGTTCTTCATCAATAATAACTAATCATAAATTATTAAATGGATAAAATAATGCTGATCTTGTTCATAAAATAACTTTGGCTTTGTTGTGATGTATATCTATAAAATATTTAGTTTTTTGTGTTTCAGTTATAGTTGAGTTAATCAAAATAACATCATCTCAAAATACTTTTTTTACTTTTGATGATATTTGATTTCATAATATAATTTCTGGTATCAAAAACAAAACTTGTTTTCATTCATCTATATATTTTTTTATCAAATTGATATAAATTTCAGTTTTTCAACTTCAAGTAACTCAAAACAATAAGATTTTGTTATTTTGAGAAGATATTATATCATCATAAACTTGTTTTTGTGCAGTTGAAAGATTTAATTTAAAATCAAAATTATAATTATAATCACTTACTTTATCAAAATTTAATTTTTCTTTTTTTACTTTTTCAACTAAATTTTTTGGTAAAAATAATGAAAGAGAATTATGTATTGGTGTGAAATAATTTTTTGATATAAATTTAAGTAAATCAATTCTATAATTTGAAATAAAAATATTTTCATTTTTAATAGAAATAATTTCTTTTACAACAAATTCATCTTCTACTTTTTCATTTTTTTTAAATATTTCGTATATAACTCCTAGTTGGATTTCATTTTTTAATTCTATCTCAACAATCATTCACAATTTAATACCAGATTTTAAAAAATCTGGTATTTTGTAAGTGAATCAAACATCGTCAAATGTTTTTCAAAATGGAATTATATAAGAATACATAATAATCTATATAAGATTAATTTTTATATCATTGAATCACATTTCACCTAATACAGCATGCATCAACGAAATACTATCAGCATTTTCTAAGCTTCTTTTTGTAATTACTGAAGCAACTTTTATATTTAAAACACTATTAGAGAAATCTATTTTTGCTCATCTAAGAGCCATAGTTATAGCTCATTTAGCTCAAGATTTTTTTAAATTATCTATAAATAATATAGAATCAAAACTAGAATTATTACTATTTATTGAATTTACACTTATATTATTTTCATTATTAGATGTACCAAAAACATCAAAAATATCTTCTCAAGATAACTCTTCAGTTTTATTTTCTAAAACAATTTCTTCTACTTTTTTTTCTTCAATTTTAGGACTAATAATTTCCTTTTTTTGTACACTTACAGGTTTATTTATATCTTTAATATTTTGATTATAATCTGTTACTATTTTTAAAACTCAAATGATAAAAGTAGTATTTTCATCTAATGAATTTTTTGTTTTTGTGTATGTTTCATCTAAAATATCAATTATTTTTATATAATCTGATATTTGTTCGTTATGTTTTAATTTATCAAGTGCAACTTTTTTTATAAAAAATATAAGTTCCTTAAAAAATAATTTTATATTTTTTCAATCTGAAATAAGTTTATCAAAATCTGAAACTATACTAGAATTTTTTGTTAAAAGTTTTTCTAAAAAAGAAGATGTTTCATTTTCAGATATAATTCACAATTTTTCTACTATATCACTATAAATAATCTTAGAATCACTTATCATTTGTTCAAAAAGAGAAATCGCATTTCTAAGTCATCAATTACTATTTTTAATTATATAATTATATGATTGTTCATCTACTTCAATTCATTCTTTAAGAGCAATAAATTCAAGTCTTGTTTTAATATCAACATCACTTATTCTTTTGAAATCATATCTTTGACAACGACTTATAATAGTATCTGGAACTTTATGTGTTTCAGTAGTTGCAAGAATAAATTTAACATGACTAGGTGGCTCTTCTAATATTTTCAAAAGTGCATTAAATGCTCATTTACTAAGCATATGTACTTCATCAATTATATAGATTTTATATTTTGCTTTAGTTGGTGAAAATTGAGCTCTTTCAATAAGTTCTCTAATATTATCTACTCAAGTATGACTAGCAGCATCAATTTCTATAATATCAATTAAACTCTCAGTCGCAAATTCCTTACATATCTCACATTGTAAACAAGGATTTCAATCATGAGGATTTAAACAATTTATAGTTTTTGCAAGTAATCTTGCAGTTGTAGTTTTACCAGTTCATCTTGGTCAACATAAAAGATAAGCTCCTACAGTTTTTGAATCTGCAATAGCTTTTCTTAAAGTATCTTTAACAAATTTTTGTCACATCAAATTGTCAAAATCACTAGGTCTATATTTTAAATATAAGCTCACTTTTAAATTAATTAAACTATAATTTTATTATCATCAATATTTTTTAATATTTCTTTAATTACTGTTTTATCATGCCATTCTATTGCTCAAGCATTTGTTACCATAACATGTTCATCTCATTTACCAGCAACAAGTAAAACATCTCATTCTTCAATAGAAGAAATACCCAATTCAATAGCTTCTTTTCTAGTTGGTATAATAAAAAAATTATCTCATTCTACACTATTTATACCTGGTAAAACATCCTTAATAATATTTTCACTATTTTCACTATAATCATCATCTTGTGTTAAAATAACTATATCGCTATATTTAGCGACAATTTCTCACATAATTGGTCTTTTTGTCTTATCTCTATCTCAAGTTGCTCAAAAAACAGTAACTATTTTTTTATATCAAATTGCTTGAAGTGTAGTCAATACTTTTTCTAATGCATCTGGAGTATGAGCATAGTCTACTATAATATCTGCATTTAAATCATTTTGAACTAATTCCATTCTACCTGGAACTCAATCTATTTTTTTAATCACTTCAATTATATCATCTCATGAAATACCAAAAGCCATAAAAACTCAAATTGAAGCCAATATATTTTCAATATTAAAATCTCATTTTAATTTTGTTTCTATTGTAGCTATTTTTCAAGGTAATTTAACCTCAAATTTAGTTATATTATTTTCTATTCTTTTATTTGATGCTGATAAAGAAGATCCATTTCAAGTTCCATACAAATACATAGAATCATATGTTTCTCAAATGAATAATTCACTATATTCTGATCACACATTTATAACTGCAGTTTTTTTAATTCAAGGTTTTCTTTCAAATGTAATTAATCATTTAAAAAGTCTCAATTTAGTATTTACATAGTCTTTCATAGTTTTATGTAAATCAAGATGATCTTGAGTTATATTAGTTAAAACTGCAATATCATATTCAAGTCCCCGAACTCTAGACATCTTTATACCATGACTAGCCGTTTCAATAATAGCAATTTCACATCATTCATCTTTTGCTTGCTTAAAAAGTCTTTGTAATAAAAATGCATCTGGTGATGTCATTTTTGTATCATTTACATATTCTTTATCTCAAATTATTATATTTACAGTAGTAAACATAAATACTTTTTTTCAAGCTTCTCTTAATCATTTTGCTATAATATTTGATGTTGTTGTTTTTCAATTCGTACCAGTAACACCAATTATTATCATATTTTTTGATGGAAAACCATACATAAAATTAGCCAAAATAGCTCTAAGTTTATGATAAAAAAGTCTAGCTGGATTATCTAATGCAATCAATTTTTTAAAACTACTCATAAATATAATTATCTAAGAAAATATTTTTGATTATTTTATCTAAAATACATTAAAATGCTAGTTATTTTACAAAAAAAGATATTATTCTAAAATAATATCTTTTTTATATATAAAATCTGATTTTATAGAGCTATATTTATCAATTACTCAAAACATATCAAAATTTATATTATATTTTTTTATACCTGGTTGTTTAAAAAATTTATAAGTATATTTATCACAATTTGGATTATCAATAACATAAGAAATAGTATTTAAACTAGTTTCTAATTTTTCAGTATCAATATATAATTCTACTATTTTATAAGTATCAAATTCAAATTCTTTTTGATTTTTTTGTAGATTAACTACAGCATTTTTTGGGATCAAAACACGAACATAACTCTTATTTTTTCATCTTCATTGAATATTTAAAATATCATTTTTATATTTTACTCAATAACTATCCAAAAGAGTATTTACTTCAGCATCTTCAAATTTAGAAAAATGATGAGACTTATATATATCTAATTTTGTATTATAATTACAACTTTCTTCTATTTTTGAAACAGTTTTATCGTATCTATAATCTATATATCTATCTGTTTTATTTCATCATACAGAAATATAAACAGGATAATTAAAATCTAGAGTTGAGTTTAGATTTACTTCTCAATTTACTCACAATTTCCATAGTAAACTATTTTCTTCACTATCAAAAGAATAAAATACTATATCTCTATTTTTTATGTGACTTAATATAATTTTTAAATAATTATAATAGTCTTTTTTTGTTAATAATTTTTCTTTAAACTCTCAAGCAAAATCAAAAAGTACTTGTTTTGGAGTTCATAGCGTACCTACTTTAAATACCTTTGCTTCAACAAGAGTAGATAAAACTAAAGAAAAATTTTCGCTTGTAATATTTTTTTCTAAAACTTTTGATTCAATTCATCAAACATTATCTAGTAAATCAAGAATTACATTTTGATTAATATAAACTATTCAATCTACTTTATAATCTATCTTATCTAAGAAAAATTTAATTTTAGCAGATGAATCACGAAATAATGGATAATAATTTGCATCTCTTAGCCCAAAAGTTCAAGTTATTTTATCAAGTCATTCAGGAGCTTTTTCTTTATCTGTATATACTTTATTTATAAGCCATTCTAAAGCATAAATATCACTATTCTCAACACTTTTAACTTTTCAATTAGACATAGTAATCAAAGCTGTACTTCACATAAAACCTCATGTAGCTCTTATTTCATCATTATTTTGAAAAATAACTAGATATTTTTTCTCGCTATTATGTCACAATAAACTAAGCATTGTATCATAATTTTTATTTATAATTTCAAGTAAAACTAGAGCTTTTCTTAATTTATCTTTTGTAAATGTAAGCTTATCATTTAAATAGCTATTTCATAAATCTCAAACTTGTGAATAATTATAAAGTGCACCATATAAAAGAGCATAAATTTCTTCATAATTAGATCTAGCATTTGACAATAGATTTGTTATATAAATATTTTCAATTCATCATTTAGAATGTATAAAATCATTTGTTTCACTATATAGATCCAGAGTTTTTGTTAACAAAATAGATAAATCTTTTCATCAATCAATTATATAACTTACATTTTTAATATTATCATTTGGTATAATAGAAAAAGGAGTTAATAAAATATCTGATATATAAAAAGAAATTTTAGCTGTCTTAATATCATTTTTTACCTTATTTAAATCTGAAAAATCACTTTTCAAATCAAGTATATTTTTATAACCTGAAGTAACTAAATTTTCAATTATTATTTTATTTCAAAATAAAATAAAAATTAAAAAAACAAAAAAAAGTACTCATTTCTTAAATTTAGTTTGTTTTTTTGGACTTGATAATTTCATCATAATAAAATGTTTTTTAAAGAAATTTTTTATTATTTTTGAAAAATAATATATATTTTTTTTAGGAGTAATTATATCTACTATTGTTTCTTTTTTTGTAGAATATAGCGTATCAAAATTATTATTTTTATTCTTTGATATTTTAATTGTTTTTGAAGTTTCTATATTTAAATCTTTTTTTGAAAATGAAAAAATATCATTAATTATATTTTTTCATAATGCAGATAATTTAATTTTAGAATTTGATAAGTTAGATAAATCTATATTTTCATCTAAATCAGTTTCCAAATCATTTACTTGTTTCATATTTTTTTAAATAATTTTATTTTATTAATAATACATTTTTTATTGTTTTTATCAAGAAAAGTTAATTATTTACTATTTTATACTTGACTTTTATATATTTTTATTTATTATATCGAAACAATAAAGCACGGTGCTTTTTTGTAACCAAAAAGGAGAACCTCATGCCCGCACGCAAATCCAAAGCAACGGTAGAAGCCAAGTTCAAGAAGGCTGCAGCAAAGCGCGCACGCAAAGCTGCCGAAAAGAAAAGCATCAACCGCGCTCTCGGCACCCCCAGCCAAAAATCTGGGCGCCGACGGTGAAAGCATGAAAGGCAAAAAATAACCCCCACTTTAAGTGGGGGTTATTACTTTATATTCACATACTATCTCTTATTATATTTACTTCATGTAATAAAGTTTGATCTTTTTTAATCATTGATTCAAGTTTATTACAGCTGTATAAAACAGCAGCATGATTTCTACCAGAAAAAATATTTCAAATTCTTTCATATGTATAATTCATTTTTGTTTTTAATAAATACATAGAAACTTGTCTAGGAATCATAAATTCTTTTTTTCTATTACTTCAAGTTATTCATTCTACTTCTATTCAAAAATGTTCTCAAACTTTTTTGATTATATCTTCGTAAGATTTAATCATTGTTTTTTCAATTTTAACTTTACTTGATCATAATATATCAGTTGTAAAGCTCAATTTTTTCAGTTTTTCAGCAACTTTTGATAAAGTAGGATTAACTCCAGTTAATTCATACTCAGCAATCATTTGATTTAAAACTCATTCTAATTCTCTCACGTTTTCAGTTACATTAGCTGCAATAAATTCAGCTATATCTTGAGGAATCATAAATTCTTTAGCTCTTGCTTTTTCTTGAAGAATTGCAAGTCTAGTTTCAAAATCTGGTCTACCAATATCAACAGTTATACCCCATTCAAATCTACTTCTTAATCTTGGTTCTAATTCTTCTAATTCTTTTGGTGCTCTATCTCAAGAAATAATTATTTGTTTATTTTGTTCGTATAATAGATTAAAAATATTATACAGTTCATTTTGAGTTTGTTCTTTTTTAGATAAAAATTGAACATCATCAATAATTAAAACATCTATTTCTCTAAATTTTTCTCTAAGTCTTTCTATACTTCTTTTTTTAACTGCAGTAACATATTCAGTTATAAATTTATCAGCAGTAGTATAAACTATTTTTTTATCTCTAAATTTTTTGATTATTTCGTTTCAAGTTGCTTGTAGTAAATGTGTTTTTCATAAACCAACATCACCATAAATATATAATGGATTGTATGATTTACCTGGATTTCTACATACTGCTTCACAAGCAGAATAAGCAAGTTGACTATCAGTTCAAACTATAAAATTTGATAAACTATATCTATCATTTACACATTTATCAGTTTTTATAACTTTATTTTCTCAAGTTCATCCGAAAGTAGCTTTTGTTTTTTTAGTTTTTACATCTTCTTTATAAAAAGATCCACAATCAATAACTGCAGTATTAGATGGATTATCTATGTTTAAATCTACTTTAAATTCTATTTCTGTAATACTTGGGTTTTCTATTTTAGCTGACTCAAAAACTTCTTTATAAAATTTTGCTTCTAAGTTATCTTTCATAAATGAAGATACTACTCAAAAAGTAATTTTTGTTTCAGTTAATTCAACAATTGAAATCTTTCTAAAATATACTAAAAAGTCTTGTTTTTTTACTCTTTCAATAATATTTGAAACTATATTTTGTAATTTGTAATTGTTTTGCATCTTTCTAACCGTAAATTTCTTAAATAAAATTGGAGATTATTTATATCCCGGAACTTCATTAAAGCTATTCTATGTAAATAAAAGTTCTAGTCAAAATTATATTTCCCCTTGACTCAATTTTATGTTTAAAAATTGTAAACAACATACGAGTTGCTTTTGTAGTGCTAGGCTTTTCTAGTTTTTAACATTTTTTTAAAAAAACTTAAATACAAAAATAATATACTAAAAAAATTGTTGTATTTTGATGAAAAAAAAATATACTATCAAACGTGAGATTAGGTATCTACTGCAAGATTAATCTTGGAGAGGAAAGTCTGGACATCGCGAGAGAAGCATAGAAGATAACGACTTCGGTTTAAGAATATAATAAATAAATCTTAAATACCACAAGTGCCACAGAGACTATACTATTCCGCAAGGAAGAAAGGTGAAAAGTCATTTAGTGTTTATCTTTATTACTACTTTTTATTAAAAGTGTGATAATTTTAAGCTATAGATGAATTCCGCAAGGAAGTGGTAAACTGTATGTGATGCAATGGGAATGGTACTTTTAGAGGTTATTTCTCTCTACTGCTTCAAAAAAGTATACCCAGCTTGAGCCTATGAGTGATTATAGGCCTAGATAGATTGATACCGAGGTACAGAATCCGGCTTATTAGTCTCACATTTTTTTTTAAAAAATAAATTAAATAATTAAAATATGAAATTAGTTTTTACTTGAATACAAGGTTGTTGAAAATGAACTCAAGCAAGATTACTTGTAGAAAATTTTGGTTTTACATTACTTGAAATGTGACAAGAACTTAGAAAAATAGCATCATCAGATACTGAATTATGAAAAAGAGTAAAACAAACAATAGATAGCTGAGCTCTTGTAACTCCAGAAGTTGTTTGAGAAATAATGAATGAAGTAATAACAACTCAAACAAATAAAAATCTAATTTTGGATTGATTTGTAAGAAATGAATGAAATAAACAATCTCTTGAAAATATTACAAATGATTATAAAGTAGTATTTTTTGAACTTAGCAAAGAAAAAGCTATAGACAGATTACTTGGTAGAATGTATGATCCTATAAGTGGTGAAACATTTTTATCATGAACTCTAGTAAATCCAGTTACTTGAACAAAACTAGAAAAAAGAAAAGATGACAATGAAGCTTCTATATTAAAAAGAATTGATGAATTTATGAATAACACATTACCTACTGCAATGAGACAAGAACAAGAAGGTAAAGTAATAAGAATAAATGCTGACCAAGATGTAGAAAGTGTGTTTAAAGAATTAGTTACTAAACTTTGATTATAATGATTTGATTTGCTCTATGAAGAGAATATAAGCTAAGTACAGCTGAAATATTAGCAGTTTTTCCTTTATGAAAAACTGTTTATTTTAATAAAGATGTATTAATTCTTGACCTAATTGAAGAAAATGAAGTTTTGCAAAAAGCTAATTTTTTATGATGAACAATAAAAATATTTAAAATAATAGAAACAGATATACTTACAGATGCTTTGGAGGTAGAATGAAAATTTAAATACTGAATTAGTATATTTTGAGATAAAAAAAATCTAAAAGAAATACTTAATTCTACAAAAAAAATATTAAAAGAAAATTGAGTTTCATCTAGATTCATAAACAAAGATTTTACAAGTCTAAGCTCAGCTCAAATAATATGAGAAAAACTAGTAAAAAGTGGGACTGATTATAGTTATATTTTTGATTTTGATAAAAAATATATTTGAAGAACTATATGGGTTCAAGATATATATAGCTATAGTAAAAGAGACTATAGCAAAGATAGGGATATGCAAACTGGTATGTTACCTCCAAAACTTTGCCAAATGATGATAAATATAAGCTCTGGAAAGACTATTTATGACCCATTTGTATGACTTGGAACTGTTTTGATTGAATCTATACTTATGTGAAATAAAAAAGTTTATGGAAGCGATTTAAATCAAACTATGGTTGAACATAGTAGAAACAATATATTTAAGTTTGCACAAGAAAACAATATTATTTTAGAAGATGTAGAATTTATAAAACTAAATGCTAAATTTATAAATGAATCTAGTGTTTTACTAGAAAAAAATATAGATGCAATAGTTACTGAATGATATCTTTGAGAAATAATGACTCAAAAAAATATAAGCATAGATAGAATAAACAAACAAAAAGAGAGTTTAATTTCTATATATGAGAAATTTTTTGAAAACTTAAAAAAGATAAATTATACTTGAAATATAGTAATTTGTTTCCCATTTTGGGAAATTTCTTGAAAATACATTTATTTTGAAGAGATTTATAAAACATTATCTATATTATGTGATATACAACCTCTATTCCCTTCTAATTTTGAAAATATAACTACAAAAGCTTGAAGTTTACTTTACAAAAGAGATAAACAACTTGTTTGAAGAGAAATTTTTAAACTTAAAATAAAACCATAAAAGACAAAGTCTTTTATGGTTTTATTTTTGAATGCATTATTTATTTTAGAAATATATTTTTATACTGACATAAGTATTCATAATAAAGTTCATCAAATTAGTCATGATAAAATACTAATAATTAAAGATATTTCTATTATTTTATTTTTTGTATACATTGATATATTATTTAATAAAATAACTATAATGTAATTATATATTAATATATAAAATGTTTTTAATATAATATTAATATTTCATAATAATTCAGAAATAATAAATGAATTATTATAATTATATGTATAAAGAAAGTTATCTAAATTAAAATTATATGTAGTATTTAAATCAAATATAGTAAAAAATAATGGTATCATATTTAAAATAATAAATCATGTTATTATCTTTATATTTATTATATCTTTCATATTATTATGTTATTAATTATAATTTAAGAAAAATAGAAAATATTTTTAGTATTTTCTATTTTAATTTTTCTTAATAATTAAGTGCTAAATATAAAAATTATACATAAAAATCAGAAAAAAATATTTAATAATGTTATTAATACTGAAAACATATATCAAATAATAATTTTATTATATTTATATATAAAATAATGCGTTATTGTAAATATAAAATAATAAATAATGAAAGGTAATATATAATACATTAATTCTCAAAAACTATTATATAATTCAATTTTAAAAAAAATAAAATATATAATTCATTGTAATAAATAAATACAATATGAAAATATAGAAAAAACATTATCAAAAAATCAAAAAATAATAGAAATAATTATTGGTACTAAAAGTGTTATTGAAATATTTATTAAAAAATATTTCTTTATATTTATATTCATAATATTATTTATATTAATAATTTAAAATTTGCTTATCTCAATATCAATTTCACCATTCTTTCCATGGATCAACATCATATTTTAAATGTTTAAACCCTGTTAATCAATTAGGACTAAAAATATTATAAGTTCAAATATTTTCTATACTATCATCTTTTTCTCATGTATCATACCTAAAAACAACTTCTTTAAATCAATCTGATGAAACCCATTTTTCATTATTTTTTCATTCTGGTACATCATATTGATGATACTTAGATTGAAAATTATATAATTTTTCCCATCAAAGCATAGATGCATGTTCAGATGTATCAGGTAAATTAGAATTATAATCACTTATTACATTATAATTATTTCTACTATAATGTAATTCTCTAGCATAATTTCTTTTTTGATGATATTCATAAAAAAACATATTTTGTTCTTCTATAGAAAGTTTTACAAAATCATTTTGATATTTACCTTCAGACTTATATATTTTCTCTTTTATTTCTAAATAATCATCATATGCACTTACAAAAGCAATTCTAAATTCATCTGCAGTCATTGATTTAGCTAGTCCCAAAACATCCGTATAATTTACCCCATTATTCCCCACATAACTATACAAATTAACATCATCAGAGATATCAATTGGATCACGAGATATAAATCTACCTAGTTCAGGATTGTAGTACCTTGCTCTGTTGTAATATAATTGTAATCATCTTTCATACTCTCTTCATGTAAACAATCTAGTATTTCATATAGAGCTTACTTTTAAGTTTGTTACTTCTCAAGTAAGTAAATCTTTACTATATGGTTTTCCAAATACATCATATTCATACTCTTCTAGTATATTACCTAAATTATCTGTTATTGCAACTATTGAGTTTAGATGATTTTTATGGTAATAATAAGTATTTGTTTCTGTGTATGTTTCATTTATTGTTCTAGTTTTTGTTTGTCCTTTTTTGTTT
>Ga0074197_1000105_pt1 | contig 134589 bp, 122 predicted proteins | sample EPASupsiteSAE305_FD_64526 | JGI IMG/M metagenome (GOLD analysis project Ga0074197, IMG submission 64526) | Bioremediated contaminated groundwater microbial communities from EPA Superfund site, New Mexico - SAE3-05 reassembly with SPADES | ecosystem: Environmental > Aquatic > Deep subsurface >... | reverse complement strand
CCGCGGGCGCCTTTTTTGTCGCAGCAGTTCCGGCTTAGAGGCGGTACTGGGCTACCACCTGCTGCATCTCCTGGGCCAGGTGGGCCAGCTCCCCGGCGGTATCGGAGGTGGATTGGGCGGCGGCGCTGTTCTCCTCGGACATCTGGGCGATCTTCTCCACCTGCTGGGCGATGGCGGTGCTGGCCATGCTCTGCTCCCGGATGGCATCGGAAATGTCGCCCACCATATCCACCGTCTTGCGCGAACCCTCGCCGATTTCCTGGATCGCCTCGTTGGCCTGCTCGGCCCGGGAGACGCCCTCGTCCACCTTTTCCACCACGGCGTGGATGCCATGGACGGCAGCCTGGGCACCAGCCTGCATCTCCAGGATGGTACTGGCGATTTCCTGGGTGGACTGGGTGGTGCGCTCGGCCAGCTTGCGCACTTCGTCGGCCACCACGGCAAAGCCGCGCCCCTGCTCGCCGGCCCGGGCTGCCTCGATGGCGGCGTTGAGAGCCAGCAGGTTGGTCTGGTCGGCCACTTCCTTGATCACTGCCACCACGTTGTTGATGCGCTCGCTCTGCTGTTCCAGGCGGGCGATCTGCTCGGAGGCATTGCGCACGGTTTCGGCAATACCGTTGATGCCCTGCACCGTGTCGCCGATGATGCCCTCGCCCTTGTGGGCCAGTGCGCCGGAAGCGGAGGAAAGCTGGTTGGCCTCGCCGGCCCGGTCGGCCACATGGGTGATGCTGACGGTCATCTCCTCCACCGTGGCGGCCATGCTGGAAGCGGCCTCGCTCTGGTGGCCGGAGGCGATGGACATCTGGTGGGAAGCGGTGGCCACCCGGTTGGCGGCATTGTTCACCGCATCGGTATGGTTGCTGATTTCCCGGAAGCTGGCCTGCAGGCGGTCCAGCAGGCGGTTGAAGGCGGAAGAGGCCTGGGCCACTTCGTCTGTGCCGCGGACCTCCAGGCGGCCGGTGAAATCCAGCTCCTTCTCGATGCGGGAGAACATGGAGACCATGTTGCCGAGGGAGCTGTCCACATGGCGGTAGACCATGAACCCGAGCCCGGCGACACCGGCGGTACACAGCAGGATCACCACGATGGAGATCACCTTGCCGGTTTGATAGGCCTCGCCGGCCTTGCGCACTTCCTCTTCGGCCAGATGCTCGTTGTACTTGCTGTGGGCTTCGACGTTCTCTGCCAGGCGCTTGGACACCTCGCCGGCCTGGCCCATACCGTTCCTGGCTTTTTCCCCATGCCCGGCCTTGGTATCGGCGATGGCCGGGTCGATCAGGGCGTAGTACTCCTTCACCAGGGCCTTGCTGGTTTCCAGGTACTGGCGATCCTTGTCGTCGCTGATCAGCTTCTCGTAATCCTGCAGGGACTGGAGCAGATCCTTCTTGGCGCCTTCGATGCGCTGTTCCACCGCCGGCCGCTGCTCTTCCGTGCTGAGGAGGAACACCAGCATCTGGGTGCGCAGGCGCAGGAAATTGGATTCCATGCTGGCCACCTTGCGGATGCTGGGGATGGAGTTCTCGTGGGCATACTCCAGGTTGGCATTGATGGCCCCCATCTCTTTCAGGCCGAAACCGCCGACCACGATGAGGCCGGCCACCGCCAGCAGGATGAGGAGGGCGAGGCGTTTGGCGATCGTCATTTTTATCCCTTTTCCAATCAAACCATGCAATATGGCTATAACTTATCGCATATTACCTGCGATGAGGATAGGGATTATGTCCGCTTTTTGCCTGACCGCACCCTGACATTTCCTGTCATGCCGCCATCTCCTCAAACCACCCCCAGGTTCTGCAGGCGCTGCCATTCCTCCGCCGTCACCCCGAACTCGGCCAGGATGGCCTGGCCATGCTCCCCGGGCGCCGGTGCCGGCCGCACCGGCTCGGCCGGCATGTCGGAGAGGCGCACCGGCGGCCCGTACTGGGTGATGCCGTCAGCCTGGAAGCCCATGCCCCGGGCCTGGAAGTGGGGATGGGCCAGGGCCTCGGCCACGGTCAGCACCGGCGTGACGCAGCAATCGACCCGGGCGAACTTTTCCGTCCAGTAGGACTGGGGCTGGCTGACGAAAAGGGTCTCCAACTCTGCCCGCATGGCCCTGGCCTCGGCTCCGCTGGCGCCATGGCGGGCCTTCCACCGGGGCTTGCCGAGGGTGTCGCAGAAGAGGTCCCAGAACTTGCGCTCCAGGGGCGCCACCGCCATGTAGCGGCCATCCGCCGTGGCGTAGACGCCGTAGCCCGCATCGCCGCCGCTGAGCATGTCCCGGCCCCGCTCCGCAACGCCCGCCCCACCTTGCAGGGCGAACAGGGGAAAGAGGTTGTGGGCCAGGGCCGCGTCGCTCATGGAGACGTCCACGAAACGCCCCTGGCCGCTGCGCCGGGCATCGAAGAGGGCCGCCAGGGTACCCATCACGGCACTCATGGCGCCGCCCAGCAGATCGCCGATCTGCAGGTTGGGAATGGCCGGCTGGCCACCATCCACGCCGATCTGGTCGAGGATGCCGGCGTAGCCGATATAGTTGAGGTCATGGCCCGCCGCCAGGGCCAGGGGACCGCTCTGGCCGTAGCCCGTGATGGCGCAGAACACCAGGCGCGGATTGAGGCTGCGCAGGGCCTCGTAGCCCACGCCCAGCTTGTCCATGACGCCGGGGCGGAAGCTCTCGATGACCACATCGGCCTCCGCCGCCAGGCGCCGGAACAGGGCAGCCCCTTCGGGATTTTTCAGGTCCAGGCGCAGGCCCCGCTTGTTGCGGTTCACGGCCCGGTAGAAGACGCTGACCCCCTCGGGGCCGTCGCCCATGGTGCGGGCGTAATCGCCGGCGCCGTGGTCTTCGATCTTGATCACGTCGGCCCCCAGGTCGGCCAGATGCAGAGTGGCCACCGGGCCGGGCAGGAGGCGGGTCAGGTCGAGGATGCGGACACCTTGCAGGGGCTTGCTGGCCATGTTTGCTCGCTGGGATTGAAGACAATAAAACGGGGTGGCGCCGGTCGGACGCCACCCCGTCGTTTTCCCGTGGGGTCGGGGTGGGTTTGTATTTATTCGTAGGTGCGGATGTCCTCGATGACCTTGCCGTCGTTGGGCAGGTCGCCGGGACTGACGAATCTGACTTCGCCGCGCAGCTTGGTGACGTCCCGGATGCTGGCGACCACCGCGTCGCCGAGCACGTCGTCGCCGCGCCCGCTCTCGCAGTGCAGGACCATGCGGTCCTGGCCGAGGGCATTGTCCACCACCAGGCGGGCCTTGCCGATTTCCGGATGGCGCTTGACCACCGCCGCCACCTGGTGCGGATGGACGAACATGCCTTTGACCTTGGTGGTCTGGTCGGCCCGTCCCAGCCAGCCCTTGATGCGCACGTTGGTGCGGCCGCAGGGGGAGATGCCGGGCAGCACGGCGGAGAGGTCGCCGGTAGCAAAGCGAAGCAGGGGATAGTCCAGGTTGAAGGTGGTGATGAGCACCTCCCCCACCTCGCCGTCGGCCACCGGATCGCCGGTACCGGGACGGACGATTTCCATCAGCACATCCTCGTCCAGGGTCAGCCCCTGCTGGGCTTCGGATTCGTAGGCGATCATGCCCAGGTCCGCCGTGGCGTAGCACTGGCGCACCGTGATGCCCCGGGCGTTGAGAGCCTGGCGCAGGGAAGGCGGCAGGGCCTCGCCGGAGACCAGGGCCTTGGTCAGGGACGTGGCATCGGCCTTCAGCTCGTCCGCCTTCTCCAGGATGATCTTGAGGAAGGAGGGCGTGCCGACGTAGGCCGCCGGCTTCAGGTCGTTGATGGCCTGCACCTGCATCTCGGTCTGGCCGATGCCGGCAGGGAACACCGGGCAGCCCAGTTTGTGGGCAGCCCCTTCCAGCATGAAGCCGGCCGGGGTGAAGTGGTAGGAGAAGGTGTTGTGAATCAGTTCCCCGGCGCGGAAGCCGGCGCCGTGCAGGGCCCGGGCGAAACGCCACCAGTCCTGGCCCCGCCCTTCCGGATCGTAGATGGGGCCGGGGGAGGCATAGACCCGGGAGAGCCCGGAGAGAGGCGTTGCATTGATGCCGCCGAAGGGCGCCTGCTCCCGCTGCAGATGCACCAGGTCGCTCTTGCGCGTCACCGGCAGGCGGGCCAGGGCGGAACGGTTGTGGATGTCGTTGGGATTGACCTCCGCCAGCAGCCGCGCGAAGTACGGCGAATGCAGCTTGGCGTGGGCCACCTGCCGCGGCAGCCGCTCCATCAATGACCGCTCCCGTTCCTCAGGATCGCGGGTTTCCAGGGAGTCGTAGTATTTCATCTGGCGTTCCTTAATCGACGCTCATCAATTCTGTTTTTGTTCCGACGCGAGACAGGTCCCGAGAAGGCCAAGTAGCGCTGCAAGACTAGGCGCGCATCCGCGCCGTGTGCACCGGGCATACAAGCGGATAAGCAACGACGTATTGCAGCGCGCACGGCCTTCTCACGAAAGCCAGCGTTTGCGGCGACGGTAGTGTTTTACGTCCTTGAAGCTCTTGCGCCCCGCCGACGACAGCCCCAGGTAGAACTCCTTCACGTCCTCGTTGGAGGCCAGTTCCTTGGCGTCCCCTTCCATCACCACCCGGCCGTTTTCCAGGATGTAGCCCAGGTCGGCGTAGCGCAGGGCCACCATGGTGTTCTGCTCGGCCAGGAGGAAGCTGACGTTTTCCTTGCTGTTCAAATCCTTCACGATCTCGAAGATTTCCTCGACGATCTGGGGGGCCAGGCCCATGGAGGGTTCATCCAGCAGGATCATTTCCGGCTTGGCCATGAGGGCGCGGCCGATGGCGCACATCTGCTGCTCGCCGCCGGAGGTGTAGCCGGCCTGGGAAGTGCGCCGGGTCTTCAGGCGCGGGAAATAGTGGTAGACCATCTCCAGGTTCTGCTTCAGCTCACTGCGGGAAATGCCCCGGGTGTAGGCACCGGTGAGCAGGTTTTCCTCGATGGAGAGATGGGCGAAACAGTGGCGTCCTTCCATGACCTGGATGACGCCCCGCTTGACGAGTTCATTGGGGGTCAGCTGATCCACCCGGGTGCCCTTGAACTCCACGCTGCCCTTGGTGACGTCGCCCCGTTCGGCGTGCAGCAGGTTGGAGATGGCTTTCAGGGTGGTGCTCTTGCCGGCGCCGTTGGCGCCCAGCAGGGCCACGATCTTGCCCTTGGGCACCATCAGGGAGACACCCTTGAGCACCAGGATCACGTGGTCGTAGATGACCTCGATGTTGTTGATGCTGAGGTAGTTCTCCGGGGCAGCCGGGCTGGCTTGAGTCGTCGTGTTCATAGGCTTAGATTCCCTTTTCTTGGGGCGGGGGGACGGGGCCTGCCGGCCCCGTCCCGGGCTCAGGTCGCTAGGGCGCCTCAGCCTTCCTTGCTGCAGTCACGCGGGGTGATGCCCTTTTCCTTGGCGTACTTGCCGGCGGACTCCTCAATCATCGGCCGGACCATTTCCTTGTCCGGATCGATCCAGTCGGAAACGACCTTCCAGGCCTTGCCATCCCACTGCTGGAATTTCACCTTGCCGGATCCTTCGTGGTCGGCGCAGGTGATCGCCATATCAGGCATAATGCCCTCGGCTCCCAACTCCTTCAGGCGCTTGGCATCGATCTTCAGATGTTCCAGACCCCAACGCATCTGCTCGCCCGTGATGGGCTTACCCTTGCCGAACTTCTCCTGGGCGACGCGGATGGCCTCCACGGTGATGATGCCGTGCACCACGCCCCGGTTGTAGTAGATGGAGCCAACCCGGGACTTGTCTTCCATGTTGCCCTTGTTCTTCTTGTAGACGTTGTCCTGGATCGCCTTCACCACCGGGTAGTTGGTACCGGCCATGTTGAAGCCGGCTGCAGTGAAGCCCTTGGCAGCATCGCCGGCGGGCACGGTATCTTCCTCGGCACCGGACCACGACACGCCGACCATCTTCTCCCGCGGGAAGCCGGTCTTGGCGGCGGCCTTGAGGGCGGTCGGGTTCATCACGCCCCAGCCCCACAAGATCACCCAGTCAGGCTTTTCCTGGCGGATGGTCAGCCACTGGGACTGCTGCTCGTTGCCGGGGTGGGCGACGGGAATGGTCTTCAGGTTGAAGCCATGCTTGGCGGCCTGCTTCTCCAGCACGGGAATGCCTTCCTTGCCGAAGGCGGAATCGTGGTAGAGATAAACAATCTTCTTACCCTTGAGCTTGTCGAGACCGCCTTCCTTCTGGCCAATGTACTTGACCATGGTGGTGGCCTGGGACCAGTAGGTGGTGATCATGGGGAAGACCCAGGGGAAAACCCGGCCATCCGCCGCATCGGTACGGCCGTAGCCGATGGTGACCATGGGAATCTTGTCCTGGGCCACCTTGTCCAGCACCGAATAGGTGATGCCGGTGGAGACCGGCTGGAATACGGTGTTACCCGTATTTCCTTTCTTCTTCAGACGCTCGTAGCACTCCACCCCACGGGCGTTGTTGTATTCGGTCTCGCATTCTTCCCAGGTCAGCTTGACACCATTGACGCCGCCGTCCCGATCATTGACCAGGTTCATGTAATCGATCCAGCCACCATACACGCCGGAACCGCCGGCCGCATAGGGGCCGACACGGAACGAGGGCAGGCCGATGAACTGTTCCTTGGCCTGGGCCAGGACGGAACCGGAAACCGCTGCGGAAGCTACCGCGGCAGCGAACAGGGCGATGGTTTTCACTTTCATTGTCTTGTCTCCTCTACTGATTATGTGGGTGCTGCTTTGACTTCCAATGCCTGGGTTAGTGGGGGAAAGGCCACAGACGCAGCTTTTCCTTGCCGATCTGCCACAGTCTCGCCAGGCCGTGGGGCTCGACGATGAGGAAGAAGATGATGAGCCCGCCGAAAACCATCAGCTGCAGGTTGGAGCTGATGCTGGGGGGCAGGAGGCCGGTGAGAAAATCCTGGATCAGCACGTCCAGGAAAATCGGCAGCAGCACGATGAAGGCCGCGCCGAGGAAGGAGCCCATGATGGAGCCCACCCCACCGATGATGATCATGAACAGGATCTTGAAGGACAGGTCCAGGTTGAAGCCTTCCGGCTCCACCGTGCCCAGGTAGGCATAGGCGTAGAGGGCGCCGGCGACACCGCAGTAGAAGGAGCTGATGGCGAAGGCCAGGAGCTTGGTGTGCATGATGCGGATGCCGATCACCTCGGCCGCCACGTCCATGTCCCGCACCGCCATCCAGGCCCGGCCGACGGAGCTGCGCACCATGTTCTTGGCCGCCAGTGCCATCACCGCCACGATGGTCAGAACCAGCAGGTAGAGGGAAATGGGCGTGTCGAAGCGGTAGCCGAGGATCTGGATCTCCTGGGCGGTGATGACGCCGGAGGAGGAGTCCATGGAGAACCAGCCGAACTTGGTCAGGGCCCAGACGATGAAGAACTGGGCCGCCAGGGTCGCTACCGCCAGGTAGAAGCCCTTGATGCGCAGGGACGGCAGGCCGAAGAGAATGCCCACGGCCGCCGCCGAGAGGCCGCCGCCGACGAAGGCCAGCAGCACCGGCATGCCCTCGATGCGGCCCATGAAGTTGTAGGCGGCGAAGGCCCCCACCGCCATGAAGGCGGCGGAGCCCAGGGACAGCTGGCCGGCGTAGCCGGTGAGGATGTTGAGGCCCAGGGCCGCCAGGGAAAAGATGAGGAAGGGGATCAGGATGGCCTTGATCCAGTATTCGCTCGCCACCATGGGCACCACCAGGGCCGCCACCACCAGGATCAGGCCGATGGCGATACGGTCCTGGCGGATGGGGAAAATCTGCTGGTCGGCAGCGTAGCTGGTCTTGAATTGTCCGGCTTCACGGTAAAGCATGGTTTTGTCCTCTCCTTAAACCCGGTCGATGTGCTTCTCGCCGAACAGGCCTTCGGGCCGGATCAGCAGGAAGGCGAGGGCCATCACATAGGGGAACCAGGAGTCGATGCCGCCGCCCACATAGCCCCCCAGATACACTTCCGCCAGCTTCTCGGTGGAACCGATGATGAGGCCGCCGACGATGGCGCCGGGAACCGAGGTGAAGCCGCCGAGAATCAATACCGGCAAGGCCTTCAGGGCGGTGAAGGTGAGCGCGAACTGGACCCCGTTGCGGGCGCCCCAGAGCAGGCCCGCCACCAGGGCGACGAAGCCGGCCACGGCCCAGACGATGCGCCAGATGTTCTGCAGCGGGATGCCGATGGAGAGGGCCGCCTGGTGGTCATCCGCCACGGCCCGCAGGGCGCGGCCCACCCGGGTGTATTGGAAGAACAGGGCCAGCAGGGTGACCAGGGCCGCGGCAACGCCGGCGGCGAAGAGGTCGAAGCTGGAAACCAGGATGCCCGCCTTGTCCATGATCCACTCGATGGGCTCGTCCTGGATGCCCAGGTCCAGGCCGCGCACGGTGGAGCCCCAGATGCCCTGGGCCAGGCCTTCGACGAAGAAGGTGAGGCCAATGGTGGCCATGAACAGGGTGATGTGGGGCTGATTGACCAAAGGCCGCAGCACGATGCGCTCGGTGGCGATGCCCAGCAGCACCATGGCGCCGAAGGCCAGGATCAGGGCCAGCCAGAAGGGCGCCCCCATTTCCTGGAAGCCGACGAAGGTCAGGGCGGCGAAGAAGACCATGGCGCCCTGGGCGAAATTGAAGACGCCGGAGGCCTTGTAGATCATGACGAAGCCCAGGGCCACGAAGGAATACATCACCCCCGAGAGCAGGCCGCCGATCAGCACTTCGAAAAAGAATTGCATGTTCCGTTCCTCCTTTTAGTGGGCCACGCCCAGGTAGGCGGAAATCACCTCCTGGTTGTTGCGCACATCGTCAGGCGTGCCGTCGCCGATCTTCTTGCCGTAATCCAGGACCACCACCCGGTCGGAGATGTCCATCACCACGCCCATGTCGTGCTCGATGAGGACGATGGTGGTGCCGAACTGATCGTTCACATCCAGGATGAAGCGGCACATGTCCTGTTTCTCTTCCACGTTCATGCCGGCCATGGGCTCGTCCAGCAGCAGCAGGGACGGCTCGGCGGCCAGGGCCCGGCCCAGCTCCACCCGCTTCTGCAGGCCGTAGGGCAGGCGCCCCACCGGGGTCTTGCGGATGTGCTGGATTTCCAGGAAGTCGATGACCTCCTCCACCTTCTCCCGGTGGGCCAGCTCTTCCTTCTGGGCCCGGCCCAGGTACAGGGCCTGCTCCAGGAAGCCGCACTTCATCTTGGTGATGCGCCCGGTCATGATGTTGTCGAGCACGCTCATGCCCTTGAACAGGGCGATGTTCTGGAAGGTGCGGGCGATGCCCTGGGTGGCCGCCATGTGGGGCTCCATCTTCTTGCGCTCTTCGCCGTGGAAGACGATGCGGCCTTCCTGGGGGTGGTACACCCCGTTGATGACGTTGAGCATGGAGCTCTTGCCGGCGCCGTTGGGGCCGATGATGGCGCGGATCTCGTGTTCCTTCACGTTGAAGGAAATGTCGGTGAGGGCCTTCACCCCGCCGAAGCGCAGGGAGATGTTCTGCAGGTCGAGGATCACCTCGCCGACCCGGCGCCCATTCTGGTTTTGTTCGCTCATGAAACGCTCCGTTCGGGATTAGGCGGCCTGGCGCACCACGGGGAAGGTCTTGGCATCGCGGATCACCAGATCCGCCGCCACCTTGCCGACGCGGCCGTCTTCGAATTTCACCTGGGTCTCGATGAACTGGGATGTCTTGCCTGCATAGAAGGCGTCGATCAGCACCGCGTACTTTTCCGAGACGAAGTTGCGCCGCACCTTGCGGGTCCGGGTCAGTTCGTCGTCGTCCGGGTCCAGTTCCTTGTGCAGGATGAGGAAGCGGTGGATCTGGGAATCGGCCAGCATGCCGTCGTGCACCAGCTGGGCATTGACCTCCTCGACGCACTCCTGGATCAGGTTGTACACGTCGGGCTTGGCGGCCAGGTCGGTGTAGCCGGAGTAGGAGATGCCGCGGCGCTCGGCCCAGTTGCCGACGGCGCCCATGTCGATGTTGATGAAGGCGCACACCTGCTCGCGGCCGTTGCCGAAGGCCACCGCCTCCTTCACGTACTGGAAGAACTTGAGCTTGTTCTCGATGTAGTTGGGGGCGAACATGGCGCCGTTGGCCATCTTGCCCACGTCCTTGGCCCGGTCGATGATCTTCAGGTGGCCGTCCTCGTCGAAGAAGCCCGCATCGCCGGTCATGAAGTAGCCCTCGCCGTTGATGGCCTCGGCGGTGGCATCGGGACGCTGGTAGTACTCCTTGAGCAGCATGGGCCCCTTGACCAGGATCTCGCCGTTGTCGGCGATCTTCACCTCCACCCCGGGAGCCGGCTTGCCGACGGAATCCAGCTTGATCTGACCGTCGGGCTGCAGGCAGACGTAGGCGCAGGTCTCGGTCTGGCCGTAGAGCTGCTTCAGGTTCACGCCGATGGAGCGGTAGAAACGGAACAGGTCCGGACCGATGGCAGCGCCGGCGGTGTAGGCGACGCGGATGCGGCTCATGCCCAGGACGTTCTTGAGGGGCCCGATCACCAGCAGGTTGGCCACGGCGTAGGCCAGCCGGTCGCTGCCGGAAACGGGCTTGCCGTCCAGGATCTCGGCGCCGCAGCGCTTGGCCACGTCCATGGCCCAGGCGAACAGCTTGCGCTTGATGGCGCCGGCGTCCTCCATGCGGATCATCACCTGGGTCAGCAGGTTCTCGAACACCCGGGGCGGGGCGAAGTAGTAGGTGGGGCCGATCTCCCGCAGGTCGGTCATCACCGTGTCGCCGGACTCGGGACAGTTGATGGTGAAGCCGGCCACCAGGGCCTGGGCGAAGGAGAACAGGTGGTCGCCGACCCAGGCCATGGGCAGGTAGGAGAGGATGTCCTCGTCCTGCGTCAGCTGGTCGAACTGGCAACCGCCCTTGGCGGCGGCGATGAAGGCCTGGTGGGCCAGGCAGACGCCCTTGGGCTTGCCGGTGGTACCCGAGGTGTAGAGCATGACGCCGGTGTCGGTGGTGACGCCCTGCTCGATCTCCCGCTCGAGGAAATCGGGATGGTTCTGGTGGTGGATGCGGCCCATGGCCATGACGGCTTCGATGTCATGGATGAAGGGCTGGTTGTAGTGACGCATACCCCGGGGATCGTCGTAGATGATGTGGTCCAGCTGGGGCAGCTGCTCCCGCACTTCGAGCAGCTTGTCCACCTGTTCCTGGTCCTCGACGATGGCGAAGCGGATGCCCGCATCCTGGAGCACGAACAGCATCTCGTTGGCCACCGCGTCCTGATACAGGGGCACCGGCACGCCGCCGAGGCTCTGCACCGCCGCCATGGTCATGTACAGGCGCGGACGGTTGTCGCCGATGATGGCCAGGTTGTCGCCGCGCTTGAAGCCCAGCTCGGCCAGGCCGCAGGCCAGGGCCCGGACGTTCTCGGCCACCTCGGCCCAGGTCCAGGTCTGCCAGATGCCGAGATGTTTCTCGCGCATGGCGGGGTGCTGGCCCCGCACCTGGGCATGGTGAAAGAGCAGGCGCGGGAAGGTCTCACCCGTCAGATTACGGGTGTGCGCCGCCTGGGAAGAAGCCACTTCCGGCATAACATCTCCTCCATTGTTATCCCCGCATAACCGATGCCGGCTTGCGGTTTTGTCCGGCCCTTCCCTGATGGGAAATTCCGGGTTCTGCTTCGGTGTTGGAACGGGGCTCCGGTCTTCCCGGTAACCCTGCTCCGGCTTGTCTCCTCCACCCTGGTCGAACACCTCATCGAGGAGGGTCGCCGGCTGGCATTTGGTCTCAATTTAGCGACGCGTCATGGCTATAATTGTCGTCGACCTGACAATTGGCTAAATAAATGCTGACGCTCTCCGAGTTGTTGCACAGCACCACCTGGGGCAGGGAACTGACTGGCGAGGAATTCGCCCGAATCGAGGCCGGCACTTTTGTGCGCCGCATTCCGGCGGGGGGATTCGTCTGCTACAAGGGTGAGCCCGTGGATTACTGGCTCGGGGTCATCGACGGCCTGGTGAAAATCGCCAGCCACGGGGTCACCGGCAAGACCGCCACCTTCACCGGGGTGCCCGCCGGCGGCTGGTTCGGCGAAGGCTCCATGCTCAAGAACGAGCCCCGCCGCTACGACGTGGTGGCCCTGCGCGACTCCCAGGTGGCCTGCATGAGCCGCACCACCTTCCAGTGGCTGCTGGACCACAGCATTCCCTTCAACCGCTTCCTGCTCAACCAGCTCAACGAGCGTCTCGGCCAGTTCATCGGCCGGGTGGAAATGGACCGGCTGCTGGAAACCGACGCCCGCATCGCCCGCTGCGTCGCCTCCCTTTTCAATCCCGTGCTCTACCCGGGCATCGGGCCCCAGTTGCAGATTTCCCAGGAGGAAATCGGCTACCTGGCCGGGGTCTCCCGGCAGCGGGCCAACCAGGCCCTCAAGCTGCTGGAGGAGCACGGCCTGCTGCGGGTCGAGTATGGCGGCGTCACCGTCATCGACCTGGAAGGACTGCGCCGCTTCGGCGCCTGATTCGCTTCACCCCACACTGAGAGAGACAAGGAAAATTCATGACCACCGATCGCCAACGCCTCGTCGATGAAACCATCGATTCCCGTCGTTCCGTGCGGGCCTTCCTGCCCACGCCGGTGCCCCGGGAAACCCTGGAGGAGATCCTGCGCATCGCCTCCCGCGCCCCTTCCGGCACCAATGTGCAGCCGTGGAAGGTGTACGTGCTGACCGGCAACGCCAAGGACCAGCTGTCCCAGAAAATCCTCGCCGCCTACAACGATCCGGAAGAGGCCCAGACCCATACCGAGGAATATCCCTACTACCCGGCCAAGTGGGTCTCCCCCTACATCGACCGCCGGCGCAAGGTGGGCCTGGATCTCTACGGCCTGCTGGACATCAAGAAGGGCGACGCCGCCCGCATGCATGCTCAGCATGGTCGCAACTACACCTTCTTCGATGCGCCGGTGGGCCTCATCTTCACCATCGACCGCATCATGCAGCAGGGCAGCTGGTTCGATTACGGCATGTTCGTGCAGACCATCATGCTGGCCGCCCGTGCCCGGGGCCTGGACACCTGCCCCCAGGCCGCCTTCACCCAGTTCCACCGCATCATCGGCGAACAGCTGAGCCTGCCGGAAAACGAGATGGTGGTGTGCGGCATGGCCCTGGGCTATGCGGACGAAAGCAAGCCGGAGAACAAGCTGCGCACCGAGCGCGCGCCCCTGGAAGAGTGGGTGCGTTTCTGCGACTAAGGCAGAGCACGACGGCGGACTGACATCCCCGCCACAAGAAGGAAAGGACGCCGACCTGCAGGGCCCATGGCCCGGGGCCGGCGTTTTTGTTGCCACCTGGCAATGGCACCGCCATAGCCCAGTATCCGCCTGACTCTCAGGCCAGACAGGCTCAGAAATGCCGTCCCTTCTGCCTCCCGGCAGGGGCGAAAAAAAAACCGGGCACCAGGCCCGGTTCGCAAACACAGCAGAGGTTCTTCTTGGAGCCGGCCTGCCCTGGGGCAATGCCGGCGCTGTCTCCTTTTTCTCCTTTGGTTTATTCCTTGGACGAGGCCGGTACAGGCGGCCCGCCCGGGCCGCGGCTGCCCCGGCCGGGGCCTTACATGCTGCGCCGGTACTGGCCGCCCACCTCGTAGAGGGCACCGGTGATCTGGCCCAGGGAGCAGACCCGCACCGCCTCCACCAGCACGGCGAAGACGTTGCCGTTCTCGATCACCGTCTGCTTCAGCTTGGCCAGCATGGCCGGCGCCTTGTCGGCATTGCGCTGGTGGAAGTCCTTGAGGCGGGCGATCTGGGACTGCTTCTCCTCTTCGGTGGAACGGGCCAGCTCGATCTCCACCTGGGCGCTGCCCTTGGGATTCAAGAAGGTGTTCACGCCGATGATGGGGTAGGAGCCGTCGTGCTTCTTGTGCTCGTAGTAGAGCGACTCTTCCTGGATCTTGCCGCGCTGGTAGCCGGTTTCCATGGCACCGAGGACGCCGCCGCGGGAGGCGATGGCCTCGAACTCCTTGAGCACGGCCTCTTCCACCAGGTCGGTCAGCTCATCGATGATGAAGGCGCCCTGGTTGGGGTTCTCGTTCTTGGCCACGCCCCATTCCCGGTTGATGATGAGCTGGATGGCCATGGCGCGGCGCACCGACTCTTCGGTCGGGGTGGTGATGGCCTCGTCGTAGGCGTTGGTGTGCAGGGAGTTGCAGTTGTCGTAGATGGCGATGAGAGCCTGCAGCGTGGTGCGGATGTCGTTGAAGTCCATCTCCTGGGCGTGCAGGGAACGGCCGGAAGTCTGGATGTGGTACTTCAGCTTCTGGCTGCGCTCGTTGGCGCCGTACTTGTTCTTCATGGCCACAGCCCAGATGCGGCGGGCCACCCGGCCGATCACGGAGTATTCCGGATCCATGCCGTTGGAGAAGAAGAAGGACAGGTTGGGCGCGAAGTCGTCGATGTGCATGCCCCGGGCCAGGTATGACTCCACGTAGGTAAAGCCGTTGGCCAGGGTGAAGGCCAGCTGGGAGATGGGGTTCGCGCCGGCTTCGGCGATGTGGTAGCCGGAGATGGAGACCGAGTAGAAGTTCTGCACCTGGTTGTGCACGAAGAACTCCTGGATGTCGCCCATCATCTTCAGGGCGAACTCGGTGGAGAAGATGCAGGTGTTCTGGCCCTGGTCTTCCTTGAGGATGTCGGCCTGCACCGTGCCGCGCACGGAGGCCAGCACCCACTCGCGGATCTTCTCGGCTTCGTCTTCCGTGGGTTCGCGGCCGTTGTCGGCGCGGAACTTGTCCAGCTGCTGGTCGATGGCGGTGTTGAAGAAGCAGGCCAGGATGATCGGCGCCGGACCGTTGATGGTCATGGAGACGGAGGTGGTGGGGCAGACCAGGTCGAAGCCCGAGTACAGCACCTTCATGTCGTCCAGGGTGGCAATGGAAACGCCGGAGTTGCCGATCTTGCCGTAGATGTCGGGACGCACATCCGGGTCGCAGCCGTACAGGGTGACGGAGTCGAAGGCGGTGGACAGGCGGTGGGCCGGCATGCCTTCGGACACCTTCTTGAAGCGGCGATTGGTGCGGAAGGCATCGCCCTCGCCGGCAAACATGCGGGTGGGGTCCTCACCCTCGCGCTTGAAGGCAAAGACGCCGGCGGTGTAGGGGAAGGAGCCGGGGACGTTTTCCTTCATCAGGAAACGCAGGGTCTCGCCGTCGTCGGTGAAGCGGGGCAGCACCACCTTCTTGATCTTGGTGCCGGAGAGGGACTCGGAGACCAGCTTGGTGCGGATTTCCTTGTCGCGGATTTTCACCACGTACTCGTCGCCGGAGTAGGCCTTGACCGTGTCGGGCCACATGTCGAGCAGTTTCTTGGCCTTGGCGTCCAGCTCGCTTTCCTTGCAGGCGATGAGCTCGTCGAACTTGGGCAGGGCGGCCTTGGCGGCCTCGTCGTAGCTGTTGAAGAGGTCCTTGGAAATGCGCAGGGACTGGCGCTCCCGGGCGATCTTCACCTGCTCTTCGGTATGCTTGTGGTAGGCGCGCAGGGTATCGGCGATCTCGGCCAGGTAACGGGTGCGCTCCACCGGCACGATGGCGCGACCGCGGGAGGATTCCTTGACCGTCACCACGGGCAGCTTGCCGGCCTTGGCCTTGAGGCCGAACTCCACCAGCTTGGGCAGAATGGCCTGGTACAGGGCGGTAACGCCGTCGTCGTTGAAGCGGGCGGCCATGGTGCCGAACACGGGCATTTCGTCGGGGGACTGGGTGAACAGCTCCCGGTTGCGCTGGTACTGCTTGCGCACGTCGCGCAGGGCATCTTCGGCGCCCTTGCGGTCGAACTTGTTGATGGCGACGAAGTCGGCGAAGTCCAGCATGTCGATCTTCTCGAGCTGGGAAGCGGCGCCGAACTCGGGGGTCATGACGTAGAGGGAAGCATCCACCAGGGGCACGATGGCGGCATCGCCCTGGCCGATACCGGAGGTCTCGACGATGATCAGGTCGAAGCCGGAAAGCTTGCAGGCGGCGATGACCTCGGGCAGGGCGGCGGAAATCTCGGAACCGGTCTCCCGGGTGGCCAGGGAGCGCATGAAGATGTTGGGATGCTCGATGGCATTCATGCGGATGCGGTCGCCCAGCAGGGCGCCGCCGGTACGCTTGCGCGAGGGGTCGATGGAGATGATGGCCAGCTTGAGGCCGTCTTCCTGGTCCAGGCGGAAGCGGCGCACCAGCTCGTCGGTGAGGGAGGACTTGCCGGCACCGCCGGTGCCGGTGATGCCCAGGGTCGGGGTGGTGGTCACCAGGGCGGCGGCTTCGACGATCTGCTTGCGCAGGCCTTCGGGGTAGGCGCCGTTTTCCAGGGCGGAGACGATGCGGGCCAGGGCGCGGCGGTTGCCGGACTGCAGGGCCGCCATGACTTCCTCGGGCTTCTGGGGTGCCAGGGTGGTGAGGTTGTAGTCGGACTGCTCCACCACGTCGTTGATCATGCCCTGCAGGCCCAGGTGCTGGCCGTCTTCCGGCGAATAGATGCGGGTCACGCCGTATTCGTGCAGTTCCTTGATCTCGGAGGGCACGATGACGCCGCCGCCGCCGCCGAAGACCTTGATGTTCTCGCCGCCGTTTTCCTTCAGCAGGTCGATCATGTACTTGAAGAACTCGACGTGGCCGCCCTGGTAGGAGGTGATGGCGATGCCCTGCACGTCTTCCTGCAGGGCCGCATTGACGATGTCGCCGACGGAACGGTTGTGGCCCAGGTGGATCACCTCGGAGCCGGTGGACTGCAGGATGCGCCGCATGATGTTGATGGAGGCGTCATGGCCGTCGAAGAGGGAGGCGGCGGTGATGAAGCGCACCTTGTTCTTCGGCTTGTAGGGGACGATTTTCTTGGCGATGGAGAGGTCGGTCATGATGTCGCTCCAATAGGCGGATGGGATGGAGCCGGCGCTGCGGCCGGCGCAGGGTTCGGAAGTATCAGGCGCCGAAGTCGTCGGGCATCTGCAGGGCCACCACTTCGCCGCTGGCCGTGGCCACGCCTTCAGCATAGACGGTGGATTCAATCACCACCTTGCGGCCCTTGATTTCCTTGACGCGGCCGCGGATCTCCAGGGTCACGCCCAGGGGGGTGGGTTTCAGGTACTTGACCAGCAGGGAGCCGGTGACGAAGCGGAACGGGGGCAGGCTGTCCATTTCCCGGCCTTCGGCCCGGTACATGGCGGCCGCGGCGGTGCCGGTGCTGTGGCAGTCGATCAGGGAAGCCAGCAGGCCGCCATAGACGAAGCCGGGCACGGCGGTGTGGTAAGGCTCGGGGGTGTAGCGGGTGACGCTCTCCTCCCCTTCCCAGAAAGTCTTGATGCGGTGGCCGTGGTCGTTGCGGCTGCCGCAGCCGTAGCAGTGGGCCACGCTCTCCGGGTAGTAATCCTGAAAGGCTTTCATGGGCAGACCGGCTTTCTCGACGTTTTTCTAAGAATGGCGACATCTTAAAAAGTCCGCCGGCCCAGGGCCATTGCCCGCCATGCCGCAAATCGTGCAAAATCCGCCAATATGGAATTTCAACCAATTCACGGTGTTGCAGGGCAGCAATGAGCAACCCTGACAAAATCGCCAGTCCCCTGCCCCGCCCCCGGGCCACCGTGGCCATGGGCTTCGTCCAGGGCATGCTGGCCGGGGTCACGGCCCGCGGCGGCGATGCCGGCCCCCTGCTGGAGCGGGCCGGCATCGGCCGGGAGGTGCTGCACCGGCCGGATGTGCGGGTGCCGGTGGAGCGTTACGCCGCCCTCTACAACCTGCTCATCGCCGAACTCGGCGACGAGGGTTTCGCCCTTTTTTCCACGCCCCTGCCGCCGGGCACCTTCGAATTCCTCTGCCGCAGCGTCATCAGCGCACCGACCCTGGGCGAGGCCCTGCAACGCAGCACCCGCTTCCTGGGGCTGGTGCTGCATGATCTGTCGGTGCATCTGGAAAGCGGGAGCGCCGGTCAGGCCCTGCTGCGCATCCGGGAGGAGCGCCCCCTGGCCGTCGGCCGGGTCTTTGCCTTTGAATGGCTGCTGCGCCTGCTGCACGGCCTGGCCTCCTGGCTGGCGGGACGCAGCATCGTCCTGGAGCGGGTCCAGTTCCCCTACCCGCGCCCGGCCCATGCGGACGACTATGCCCTGATCTACACCGCCCAGTCGGACTTTGCCGCCGATTCCCTGGCCGCCAGCTTCTCCGCCACCCTGCTGGACCTGCCCATCCGCCGCGACGAGGCGGCCCTGGCCAGCTTTCTTGAAGGCTCCCCGGGCAAGATCACCACCCTCTATCGGCGGGACCGGGAAATGGTGCTGCGGGTGCGCGACATCCTGCGCGCGGCCCTGCCGGAACTGCCCGATCTGGACGGCGTCGCCCGCCAGCTCAACCTGTCGCCCCGCACCCTGCACCGGCGCCTGGAGGAGGAAGGCTCCAGCTTCCGCGCCATCAAGGATGCCCTGCGCCGGGACCTGGCCCTGTCGCGCCTGACCAAGACCAGCCAGCCCCTGGGCCAGATTGCCGCCGACCTGGGCTTTGCCGACCCCTCGGCCTTCTTCCGCGCCTTCGTCTCCTGGACCGGTACCTCGCCCAGCCAGTACCGCAAGCGCCTGCGGGCCCAGAAGGAGCGCCCCGGCAACGGCCAGGAACCGTCTCAGGCCTGAGTATTCACCGTGGCGCCGGCCACGGCGGCAACTGCGGCACCGGCATCGCCCATGCCCCCCACGTCGATATAGACCTGGGGCACACTGGCGACGCCGTCGCCCCCCTGCCCCATCAACTGGTCCAGCTTGGCCATGCTTTCCTGGATGCTGCGCACATCCTTGTCCTGCTGTCCGAGTTTCTGCTTGAGCAGGGCGACAACAGCCTTGAGCACCTTGCGCGCCTCTTCCAGGGCCTTGCGCAAAGCCTTGTCCGCATCGGACTGGCCGCCGCTCCTGACCCCCTCCGTGGCGCCCCGGCTTTCGCCGGCCCTCTTGTCTTCGGCCTTTTGCTCCGGATCGGCAGCTACCGCGGCCGCAGCTTCCGCTTCGGCTTCTGCACCGGCTCCGCTGGCTGCCGCGGCCGACTCATCGGCCGCCCCTGCCTCTGCGCTGTCGGCCTCGTCACCGCCCGTATCGGCCTGGGCCTCTGCCGCAGTCGCCTGGGCCACGGCGCTCTGGGCCGGTCCATCTGCCGTCCCCTGGGCCGCATCGCTGCCGACACTGGTGGTTTGACTGGCTGAACTGTCCGAACTGCTCACGGACAGATTGGCCGACGCGCCCGAACCGCCGCTGTTGCCGCCCAGATTGCCGGCCAGGGAAGCAAGTTCCTTGGCGATGCTGCGGACCTGCCGGGCCAGCGCCTTGGCCTGTTCCGGCGTCGCCCCGGCCAGCATGGACTTGAGCATCTGCAGCCGCCTTTTCAGCATTTCGGCCTTGTCGGCCGCCGCCTGCTTGCGGGTCTCCTGGGCCGACGGCATGGAGCGCAGCTGTTGCAGCAAACTGCTCATCTGCCGCGCCCGCTCTGATTGTCGCTTGGCCTGCTCGTCTTCCTTGGGCGAGAGGATGGACTGGGCCAGGGCTTTGGCACTTTCCCTCGCCTCGTCCGCCCCTCCCTGTCGTTCGCTGCGCTTGGCGGCAGCAACAGACGGGGCCATCCAGCTAAGGGAAGTGATTTTCATGGGATATCGCCGGCGAAGAACACATGGCTTGTTAACGGCAATATGCCGGCCGACTTGACCCAAGCCGGCCGGCGGTGGGAATTACTCCACCGTCACCGACTTGGCCAGGTTGCGCGGCTTGTCCACATCGGTGCCCTTGACCAGGGCTGCGTGGTAGGACAGCAGTTGCAGAGGAATGACGTGGAGGATGGGGGAGAGGCGGCCGTAGTGCTCCGGCAGGCGCAGGATATGCACCCCTTCCGACTCGGCGATTTCCGAATCCGCATCGGCGAAGACGTACAGCTCGCCGCCCCGGGCCTTCACTTCCTGCAGGTTGGACTTGAGCTTCTCCAGCAGCACGTCATTGGGCGCCACGGCGATGACCGGCATGTCCTTGTCCACCAGGGCCAGGGGCCCGTGCTTCAGCTCACCGGCCGGATAGGCCTCGGCGTGGATGTAGGAAATTTCCTTGAGCTTGAGGGCCCCTTCCAGGGCGATGGGGTAATGGATGCCGCGACCGAGGAAAAGGGCATGCTGCTTCATGGCGAAGCGCTCGGCCCAGGCCTTGATCTGAGGCTCCAGTTCCAGGGCCCTGCCGATGGCGGCGGGCAGGTGGCGCAGGGCCTGCAGCTGGATAGCCTCCTCGGTATCGGAGAGACGACCCTTGAGCTTGGCCAGCACCAGGGTCAGCAGGAACAGGGCTGCCAGCTGGGTGGTGAAGGCCTTGGTGGAAGCCACGCCGATTTCCGGACCGGCACGGGTGATGAAGCGCAGGGCGCATTCGCGCACGATGGCCGACTCGGGCACGTTGCACAGGGCCAGGGTGCGGTGGTGGCCCAGGGCCTTGGCATGGCGCAGGGCGGCCAGGGTGTCCGCGGTCTCGCCGGACTGGGAAATGGCGATGACCAGCTGGTCCGCCTGGGGCACGGATTCCCGGTAGCGGTATTCGCTGGCCGTTTCCACGGTGCAGGGAATGCCGGCCACGGCTTCGAGCCAGTAGCGGGCCGCCATGCCGGCGTGGCTGGAAGTGCCGCAGGCCAGGATCAGCACCGAGGTGGCGCCGCCCAGCAGGGTTTCCGCTTCGGCCCCGAAGAGGCCGGCCTGCAGGCTCTTGGCGCCGCCCACCATTTCCAGGGTGTTGGCCAGGGCGTCGGGCTGCTCGAAGATTTCCTTCTGCATGTAGTGGCGGAAACGGCCCAGTTCCACCGCGTCCGCCGACAGGCTGGAGAGGGCCACCGGCCGCTCCACCGGCATGCCGTCGGCCCGGGCAACGCGCCAGGCATCGGGACGCAGTTCGGCCACGTCGCCGTTTTCCAGATAGACGATGCGACGGGTCACCTGCAGCAGGGCGGAGGCATCCGAGGCCGCATAGTTGCCCTGCTCGCCGACACCCAGCAGCAGGGGCGAACCTTCCCGGGCGACGATGACCCGGCCCGGTTCGTCTTCCTTGACCACGGCGATGGCGTAGGCGCCCTGGAGGCGCTGCACCGTGCGGCAAACGGCGCGGAACAAATCAGGCTCGCTCTTCAGGGTGTGGTGGATCAGGTGGGCGATGGTTTCCGTATCGGTCTCGGAGGAGAAGCTATAGCCCAGGGCCGACAGTTCGGCGCGCAGGGACTCGTAGTTCTCGATGATGCCGTTGTGCACCACCGCCAGACCTTCGGAGATGTGGGGATGGGCGTTGCGCTCGGAAGGCACGCCATGGGTGGCCCAGCGGGTGTGGGCGATGCCGGTCTCGCTGGTGGCTCCGGTGCTGTCGGCCTGGGCCGCCAGTTCGGCCACCCGACCGACGCTGCGCAGGCGTTGCAGGCCGCCGTTGAGGATGGCCAGGCCGGCGGAGTCGTAACCCCGGTACTCCAGCTTGCGCAGGCCTTCCAGCAGGACGGGAACAATGTTGTTACGGGCTGCCGCCGCGACGATGCCGCACATGGCTCAGCTCCCCGCCATTTCCAGGGCCCGCTTGGCGAACCAGGGACCCAGGCCGTAGAGGCCGCCCATGGCCAGGGCCATCAGCACGGTACCGGCCACCAGCTGCTTGCCGGCCTTGGCGCAATCGGCCCAGTGCTTCCAGCAGAAATAGAGGGGCCCCAGCACCGGCACCAGCAGGGCACAGGCGCCCCAGCGCCAGCCGTGGGCGAAGGAGGCGGGAATGGTGTCGATGTAGCCCACCAGGAGCAGCATGCCGCCGCCGGCCACGGCCAGGGCGACGGTCAGTACGTAAAGGGTGAAATAGGCGTCCATGGAACTTCCTTACTTTTTGACTTTTTCGGGGCGCTTCCAGCCGGCCAGGCTGACCTGGCGGGCGCGGGAAACGGTGAGGGAATCGGCGGGGGCGTCCTTGGTCAGGGTGGTGCCGGCCCCCAGGGTGGCACCGCGGCCCACGGTGACCGGGGCCACCAGCTGGGAGTCGGAACCGATGAAGGCATCGTCCTCGATGACGGTGCGGTGCTTGTTGGCGCCGTCGTAGTTGCAGGTGATGGTGCCGGCACCGATGTTGACCCGCTGGCCCACGGTGGCATCGCCCACGTAGGCCAGGTGGTTGGCCTTGGAACCGGGGCCGAGAATGCTGTTCTTCAGTTCGACGAAATTGCCCACATGGGCCTCGGCCCCCAGCTCGGTACCCGGCCGCAGGCGGGCGTAGGGACCGACGATGGCATCGGGTCCGACGACGGCCCCTTCCAGGTGGCTGAAGGCAGCAATGCGGGCGCCGGCCTTGACCGTGACGTTCTTCAGGACGCAGTAGGGACCGATGTCCACGGCTTCCTCCAGCACCACCTCGCCTTCGAAGACGCAGCCCACGTCGATGGCCACGTCGCGGCCGCAGCGGAGCTGGCCGCGCACGTCGAGCCGGGCCGGGTCGGCTAGGCGCACGCCCTGCTCCAGCAGGCCGTGGGCCAGGCGCAACTGATAGACCCGCTCCAGCTCGGCCAGCTGCACCTTGCTATTGACCCCGGCCACCTCCCATTCGCCTTCCGGCTGGGCCGTATGCACCGGCACCCCGTCCGCCACCGCCAGGGCCACCACGTCGGTCAGGTAGTACTCGCCCTGGGCATTGTCGTTGGAGAGGCGGGACAGCCAGTCCTTAAGGCGGGCCGTGGGCAAAGCCATGATGCCCGTGTTGGTTTCCCGTACCAGGCGCTCGGCCGGAGTGGCGTCCTTTTCCTCGACGATGCGCTGCACCCGGCCGGCGCTGTCGCGGATGATGCGCCCGTAGCCCTTGGGATTTTCCAGATCCACCGTCAATACCGCCAGGCCGTCGCCGGCGGCCTGCACCAGCCGCTGCAGGGTGGCGGCCTGGATCAGGGGCACATCGCCGTAAAGCACCAGGGTCATGCCCTCGCCATCCAGCAGGGGCAGAGCCTGCATCACCGCGTGGCCGGTGCCCAGCTGGGGTTCCTGCACGGCACAGGCCACATCGGCTGCAGCCAGGGCGCTGCGCACCACTTCGCCGCCGTGGCCCACTACCAGGCAGATACGGGACTGGCCCAGATGGCGGGCGGTATCCAGGACGTGGGCAGCCAGGGCCTTGCCGGCAATGGGATGAAGCACCTTGGGCAGATGGGAATGCATACGCTTTCCCTGGCCGGCGGCGAGGATGACGATATTCATGGGACTTTTCCGCGATACAGAAGCGACACGGCCGCCGGGGCGGCCATGGGGAGGGGATCAGGCGCTCTTCTTCTCTTCCTGGCCGGAGAGGATGTCGCCGAGGAGCTGTTTGCCCTTGTTGGAAACAAACCAGTGCAGCACGTTCTTTTCGTTGATGCGGGTTTCGATGATGCCGAGGTTCTTCAGCACGGACAGACGCTGGCTGATCAGCTCCCGGCCCAGACCGGTCTTTTCGGCCAGGCCGGCCAGATTGCCGTACACGTAGTTCTCTTCGGCAATGGCGCGCACCAGTTCGACGTCGTTGTAGGACAGGGCTTCCTTCGGCAGTTCCTTGACCACGGCTTCCTGGGCTTCCGGGACCGCCTCCGGCTTGCGCTCCTGCAACTGGCGCACGTCGTCCTTGACCAGGTCGAGCTGGGACAGCAGCTTGTTGGCCATGTTTTCGAACAGGCGGCGGGAAGCCACCACATAGAGCAGGCAGAAGCCGGCCAGGACGAAGAAATCCACCGGACGGGTGCGGGCCCCCTCGAGCAGATTGCTGGAAATCATGTTGAGGAAAAGAGGCACGGTCAGGGCCGCCACCATGCCCAGCACCGGATACTTCAGCCACTCGCGCACCTCGGGTTCCACCTGGCGGTCGCGCAGGAAAAAGTTGGCGATACCACCGAGAATGCCGGCGACGACGAGGATGCCGAGAATGATCAGGAGATGCCCGTCGAGGGCACCGAAAGTTTGGCTTACTTGCATCGCTTTTTGCAGTTCCATGTCCATGGGGCCTCCCGTCCCGCGCAGACCGTAATATGCCACAGGGGAAGACCCCTGCAAAACAAAACCCCGCCACGGGGGCGGGGTTTTCTGTCGTGCCGTTTTCCGGATGCCTCAGCGGGGCAGTTCGGAAGCGCCGGTCAGGAAGGCATCGACCTCCCGCGCGGCCTGACGGCCTTCGCGGATGGCCCACACCACCAGGGACTGGCCGCGGCGCACGTCGCCGGCAGCGAAGACCTTGGGCACGTTGGTGGCGTAGCAGCCGGCACCGTCGGTGGTCGCCTTGGCGTTGCCGCGGGCATCCTTGTCCACACCGAAGGCTTCCAGCAGGCCGGCCACCGGATTGGTGAAGCCCATGGCCAGCAGCACCAGGTCGGCGGGAATTTCGAACTCGGAACCGGCCACTTCCACCATCTTGCCGTCCTTCCATTCCACACGCACGGCCTTCAGGGCCTTGACGTTGCCGTTGCCGTCACCAATCAGCTCCTTGGTGGACACGGCGAAGTCCCGGGTGCAGCCTTCGTCGTGGGAGGAGGAGGTACGCAGCTTGAGCGGCCAGTAGGGCCAGGTCAGGGCCTTGTTCTCTTCCACCGGGGGCTTGGGCATCACTTCGAACTGGGTGATGGAAGCCGCACCGTGGCGGTTGGAGGTACCGACGCAGTCGGAGCCGGTGTCGCCGCCACCGATGACGACGACGTGCTTGCCGTCGGCGCGGATGGGGTTCTTGCCATCGCCGGCCACTTCCTTGTTCTGCGGGATGAGGAACTCCAGGGCGTAATGCACACCCTTCAGTTCCCGGCCCGGCACGGGCAGGTCGCGCGGGACTTCGGAACCGCCGGTCAGCACCACGGCGTCGAATTCCTTGCTCAGCTGCTCGGCAGAAACCACGGTGGTGGCGTCATTGACGATACCGGCCGGCAGGGTCTTGGTGCCGACGATGGTCTTGGTGCGGAAGGTCACACCCTCGGCCTGCATCTGTTCCATGCGGCGGTCGATCAGGCCCTTCTCCAGCTTGAAGTCGGGGATGCCGTAACGCAGCAGGCCGCCGACCCGGTCGTTCTTCTCGAACACGGTCACGTCGTGACCGGCACGGGCCAGCTGCTGGGCAGCAGCCAGGCCGGCGGGACCGCCGCCGACGATGGCAACCTTCTTGCCGGTCTTGACCTTGGCGGGCTGGGGCTTGACCCAACCGTTTTCCCAGGCCTTGTCGATGATGGCGTGCTCGATGGACTTGATGCCCACGGGCGCCTCGTTGATGCCCAGGGTGCAGGCAGCTTCGCAGGGCGCCGGGCAGATGCGGCCGGTGAACTCGGGGAAGTTGTTGGTCGAGTGCAGGACGGCGATGGCCTCTTCCCAGTTGCCGCGGTAAACCAGGTCATTCCAGTCGGGAATGATGTTGTTCACCGGGCAGCCGTTGTTGCAGAAGGGAATGCCGCAATCCATGCAGCGCGCCCCCTGGGTCTTGGCATCGGCGTCGGACAGGTGACCGACGAATTCCTTGTAGTGCTTGAGCCGCGCCTCGACAGGCTCGTAAGCCTCGGACAGACGCTGGAACTCCATGAAACCAGTAGGCTTGCCCATTTATGCGGCCTCCTTCTGCTTGCTGTTCTTGGCGGCGAGTTCCGCCAGAGCGCGGCGGTACTCGTTCGGCATGACCTTGACGAACTTGGCGCGGTAGGTGCTCCAGCCGTCCAGGATCTGCTTGGCCCGGGTGGAACCGGTCATTTCCAGGTGGCGTTCGACCAGACCCTTGAGCAGGGCTTCGTCGGCCATGGCCAGATGGCGGATGTCCACTTTGCCGTGGCTGGTGACGTCGCCGAACTCGCCCAGTTTCTCGGAGGCAGCTTCTTCTTCCGGCACCGGCTCCAGGGCGACCTGGGCCAGGTTGCAGCGGGATTCGAAAGTGCCGTCCTCGTCCAGGACGTAGGCCACGCCGCCGGACATGCCGGCAGCGAAGTTGCGGCCGGTCTGGCCCAGCACGACGACGGTGCCGCCGGTCATGTATTCGCAACCGTGGTCACCCACGCCTTCCACCACCGCGGTGGCGCCGGAGTTGCGCACGCAGAAGCGTTCGCCGCCGACACCGTTGAAGAACACTTCACCTTCGATGGCACCGTACAGAACGGTGTTGCCGACGATGATGTTCTCGGCGGTGTTGCCGCGGAAGGCCTTGGGAGCCTTGATGACGATGCGGCCACCGGAGAGGCCCTTGCCCACGTAGTCGTTGCCTTCGCCAGTCAGCTCGAAGGTCACGCCCTTGGCCAGGAAGGCGCCAAAGCTCTGGCCGGCGGTACCGGTCAGGTTCACGTGGATGGTGTCATCCGGCAGACCGGCGTGACCGTAACGCTTGGCCACCTCACCGGCCAGCATGGCGCCGGCGGTGCGGTTCACGTTGATGATCTCGGTGTTGATCACCACCTTCTCGCCCTTTTCCAGGGCGGGCTTGGCCTGCTCAATCAGCTTGTGGTCGAGGGCCTTGCCCAGGTTGTGGTCCTGGGTCTCGCAGTGCAGACGGGCCACGTCGGCACCCACGGGCGGCATGTAGAAGATCTTGGAGTAGTCCAGGCCACGGGCCTTCCAGTGCTCCACACCGGCGCGCATGTCGAGCAGGTCGGCACGGCCGATCAGGTCGTCCAGCTTGCGGATGCCCATGGAGGCCATGATCTCGCGCACTTCTTCGGCAACGAAGAAGAAGTAGTTCACCACGTGCTCCGGCTGGCCGGAGAACTTGGCACGCAGGGTCGGGTCCTGGGTGGCCACGCCCACCGGGCAGGTGTTGAGGTGGCACTTGCGCATCATGATGCAGCCTTCCACCACCAGCGGCGCGGTGGCGAAGCCGAACTCGTCGGCACCCAGCAGGGCGCCGATGACCACGTCGCGGCCGGTCTTCATCTGGCCGTCCACCTGGACGCGGATGCGGCCGCGCAGACGGTTCAGCACCAGGGTCTGCTGGGTTTCGGCCAGGCCGAGTTCCCAGGGAGTGCCGGCGTGCTTGATGGAGGACAGGGGGGATGCACCGGTACCGCCGTCATGGCCGGCGATCACCAGGTGATCGGCCTTGGCCTTGGAGACGCCGGCAGCCACGGTACCCACGCCCACTTCGGATACCAGCTTCACCGAGATGGAGGACACCGGATTCACGTTCTTCAGATCGTGGATCAGCTGGGCCAAGTCTTCGATGGAGTAGATGTCGTGGTGCGGCGGGGGGGAAATCAGGCCGACGCCGGGCACGGAGTGACGCAGGGCACCGATGTACTCGGAGACCTTGTGGCCGGGCAGCTGGCCGCCTTCACCGGGCTTGGCGCCCTGGGCCATCTTGATCTGGATCTGGTCCGCATTGGCCAGGTACTCGGCGGTAACGCCGAAACGGCCGGAAGCCACCTGCTTGATGGCGGAACGCAGGGAGTCGCCCTCCTTCAGCTCCAGATCGCGGGCGATACGGCCGGCACCGATGATCTCGGACAGCTTCTGGCCTGCCTTCACCGGCTTGAAGCGGTTGGCATCCTCGCCACCTTCACCGGTGTTGGACTTGCCGCCGATGCGGTTCATGGCCACGGAAAGGGTGGTGTGGGCCTCGGTGGAGATGGAGCCCAGGGACATGGCGCCAGTCGCGAAGCGCTTGACGATTTCCTTGGCGGGTTCCACTTCTTCCAGGGGCACCGGAGCGCCGGCCGACTTGATCTCGAACAGACCGCGCAGCGTCAGGTGACGCTTGGACTGGTCGTTGATGATCTTGGCGTACTCCTTGTAGGTGTCCATCTTGCCGGAGCGGGTGGAGTGCTGCAGCTTGGCGATGGCATCCGGGGTCCACATGTGGTCTTCGCCGCGGATACGGAAGGCGTATTCGCCGCCGGTCTCCAGGCTCTCGGCCAGCACGGGGTCGCTGCTGAAAGCGGCACGGTGCACACGCAGGGCCTCTTCGGCCACCTGCAGGATGCCGATACCTTCCACCTGGGTGGCGGTGCCGGCGAAGTACTTCTTCACCAGTTCGGAGGAAAGGCCGATGGCTTCGAAGATCTGGGCGCCACAGTAGGACTGGTAGGTGGAAATGCCCATCTTGGACATGACCTTGTTCAGACCCTTGTTGACGGCCTTGATGAAGCGCTTCTGGGCGTCGTAGGCGGTGACGTTGCCCGGCAGGTTGCCGGCGATCTCGGCCAGGGTGTCCATGGTCAGCCAGGGACAGACGGCTTCGGCGCCATAACCGGCGAGCAGGGCGAAGTGGTGGGTTTCCCGGGCGGAACCGGTATCCACCACCAAGCCGGTGGAAGTGCGCAGACCTTTCTTCACCAGGTGGTGATGCACGGCGGAAGTGGCCAGCAGGGCGGGGATCGGCGCCTTCTCGGCACAGACGCTGCGATCGGACAGGATCAGCACGTTGTAGCCGTCGGCCACGCTCTTCTCGGCGGCGGCGCAGACAGCCTCCAGGGCCTTCTCGCAACCGGCGGCGCCTTCGGCGGCAGGCCAGGTGATGTCCAGCACCAGGGACTTGTAACGGCCCGAGGTGGAACGGTCGATGGCGCGCAGCTTGGCCAGGTCGGCGTTGGTCAGCACCGGCTGGTGCACTTCCAGACGCAGGGGCGGATTGGTTTCATCCACGCCCAGCAGGTTCGGCTTGGGACCGATGAAGCTGGTCAGGGACATGACGATCTCTTCCCGGATGGGGTCAATCGGCGGGTTGGTCACCTGGGCGAACAGCTGCTTGAAGTAGTTGTAGAGCGGCTTTTCCTTGTTGGAAAGCACGGTCAGGGGGCTGTCGTTACCCATGGAGCCGGTGGCTTCCTCACCCTGGGCAGCCATGGGCTGCAGGATGAACTTCACGTCTTCCTGGGTAAAGCCGAAAGCCTGCTGCTGGTCGAGCAGGGGCACGTCGGCCTTGGGCGCCTCGCTGCCGGCTTCCGGCAGGTCGCCGAGGAAGTAGCGGGATTCTTCAATCCACTTGCGGTAGGGCTTGGCGCCGGAAAGGGACTTCTTCAGCTCGGAGTCGTCGATGATGCGGCCCTGTTCCATGTCGATCAGGAACATCTTGCCGGGCTGCAGGCGCCACTTCTTGACGATCTTCTCCTGCGGGAAGGTCAGCACGCCCATTTCGGAGGCCATCAGCACCAGGTCGTCCTCGGTCACCAGATAGCGGGCGGGACGCAGGCCGTTGCGATCCAGGGTGGCGCCGATCTGGCGGCCGTCGGTGAAGGCCACGGCGGCGGGGCCGTCCCACGGTTCCATCAGGGCGGCGTGGTACTCGTAGAAGGCGCGACGCTCTTCGTCCATGAGGGGATTGCCGGCCCAGGCTTCGGGGATCAGCATCATCATGGCCTGGGCCATGGAGTAACCGCCCATGACCAGCAGTTCCAGCGCGTTGTCGAAACAGGCGGAGTCGGACTGGCCGTCCACGATCAGGGGCCACAGCTTGTCCAGGTCTTCCTTCAGCCACTTGGAGGACATGGCCTTCTGGCGGGCCTTCATCCAGTTCACGTTGCCGCGCACGGTGTTGATTTCACCGTTGTGGGCAATCATGCGGAAGGGGTGGGCCAGATCCCAGGTGGGGAAGGTGTTGGTGGAGAAGCGCTGGTGCACCAGGGCCAGGGCGGAGACAAGACGCTCGTCCTGCAGGTCCAGGTAGTACTCGCCCACCTGATGGGCCAGCAGCATGCCCTTGTAGTTGATGGTGCGGGAGGACAGGGACGGAATGTAGAACTGCTTGCCGTCGTCCAGCTTCAGCTTGCGCACGGCATGCTCGACCCGCTTGCGGATGACGAACAGCTTGCGTTCGAAGGCGTCCTGGTCGCCGACGTTCTCGCCCTTGGCGATGAACACCTGGCGCATGACCGGCTCGATCTCGCGGGCAGCGGCAGCCAGGCCGGCATTGTCCCGGGGCACGTCGCGCCAGCCGAGGAAGGTCTGGCCTTCTTCGTGCACGATGCGGGCCACGGCGGATTCGGCGGCGGCACGACCGTTGGAGGACTGGGGCAGGAACACGATACCGCAGGCGTACTCGCCTTCCTTGGGCAGGTTGATGCCCAGTTTGGCGGCTTCGGCACGCAGGAAGGCATCGGGCATCTGAATCAGGATGCCGGCGCCATCACCCAGCAGCGGGTCATAACCGGTAGCGCCGCGGTGGTCGAGGTTTTTCAGGATCAACAGACCCTGTTCAACGATACCGTGGCTCTTCTTGTTCTTGATATGGGCAACGAAACCGACGCCGCAGGCATCCTTTTCGTTGGCCGGGTCGTACAGGCCCTGCCGCCCGGGAACGGCCCCACCAGGGACAACACTATCCATCACGCTAGAGTCCTTTTTATGAATTAAGACTGCCGCCTGGATAAACCGAACGGCGTCAAAAAAGCCGGTGCGGACGGCACCGGCCTTTTCTTTGCAAAAAGCAACACTATAGTGTAGCCCGAAAACCGTGAGCCATCAAGGCTTTGCCCAACAATGCCCCGATCGCCCGCCAGTGCTCAAACCCGACCTGCACTCCTGGGAAGTCACACTAAAGTGATAGCCAGCTTTTGACCAACGCACCAAACCCCATTTTGTGCACCGGATTTCAGGCGGCAGATACCCGGGCGGCAATGGCGGCGGCTATCTGCTCGTCGCTGGCCACATCGCTCACCACCGCATCGCCGATGCCGCGGAACAGCACCAGGCGCAGCTTGCCCGCTTCCACCTTCTTGTCGTGGCGCATCAATTCCAGGTAACGCTCCACCCCCAGATCCGGACCGCTGACGGGCAAGCCGGCCAGACGGAAGACGGATTCCACCCGGGCCACCTCGGCCGGACCGATCCAGCCGAGACGGGCGGACAACTCAGCCGCCATCACCGTACCGGCCGCCACGGCCTCACCATGGAGCCAGACGCCGTAGCCCAGGCCGGTCTCGATGGCATGGCCGAAGGTATGCCCCAGGTTGAGCAGGGCCCGCTCACCCGTTTCCCGCTCGTCCCGGGCCACCACTTCGGCCTTGTGGGCGCAGGAGCGATACACGGCCTCGGCCAGCAGGGCCTTGTCCCGGGCCAGCAGGCCGGGCAGGCTGGACTCGATCCAGCTCAGGAACTGGGGATCCCGGATCAGGCCGTACTTGATCACCTCGGCCAGGCCGGCCTTCAGCTCCCGTTCCGGCAGGGTGTCCAGGGTATCGATGTCGGCCAGCACCAGCTTGGGCTGGTAGAAGGCGCCGATCATGTTCTTGCCCAGGGGGTGATTGATGGCCGTCTTGCCGCCCACCGAAGAGTCCACCTGGGACAGCAGGGTGGTGGGCACCTGGATGAAGGGCATGCCGCGCTGGTAGCAGGCGGCGGCAAAACCGGTGGTGTCGCCGATAACCCCGCCGCCCAGGGCGATCAGGGTGGTGGAACGTTCGGCCCGGCTTTCCAGCAGGGCGTCGAAAATCCGGTTGAGGGTCGGCCAGTCCTTGAACTCCTCCCCATCGGGCAGCACCACCTGGGAAACGGCCACGCCATTGGCCCGCAGCAGGGCCGCCAGGGGCTCCAGATAAAGAGGCGCCACGGTCTCGTTGCTGACGATGACCGCCTTCTTGCGCCCCAGGTGGGGCAGGATCAGGTCGGCGTGCTGCAGCAGGCCGCTGCCGATGTGGATGGGATAGGAGCGGTCGCCCAGGGCGACCTGCAGGGTTTGCTGAGTCATGGCGTGGAAGGCGTTGGCGGTGCGGGAGCCGGCTCGACACCCACCAGGGGCGCCGACTGGGCGACGCGCAGCAGGAGCTGCACCGAGGCGTTGGCGGAGTGGGAAGAGGCGTCGATGACCATGTCCGCCACCTCCCGGTAGAGGGGGTCCCGTTGCACATAGAGCTGGCGCAGCCGCCCCAGGGGATCGGCCACCTGCAGCAGGGGACGGTTGCGGTCGTTGCGGGTGCGGGCGTAGAGCAGCTCGGGGGGAGCGCAGAGATAGACGACGAAGCCCCCGGCCTTGATGGCCTCCCGGTTCTCTGGGCTGAGCACGACGCCGCCGCCGGTGGCCATGACCAAGCCGCTTTCCCGGGACAGGTCCTCGATCACCATGGACTCCCGCTTGCGGAAGCCGGCCTCGCCCTCGATCTCGAAAATCACCGGAATGGAAACGCCGGTACGGCTTTCCACCTCATGGTCGGAGTCGACAAAACGCTTCCCCAGGCGCTTGGCCAGGAGACGTCCGATGGTGGTCTTGCCGGCCCCCATGAGGCCCACCAGAATTATGTTGTCTTGCTTGGTTTTCACCCGGCCATTGTACCAGCAGGCGCCCCGGCCCAAATGCCCACCAGGGCCCGCCGGCCGCGCTTGGCCAACTTGCCGGCCCGGCGCAGGGCTTCCTTCGGCTCCCGGCAGGATTGCTCGACAAAGGCATTGCAGGCAGCCCAGCGCCCCTCCGCCAACGGCAGCACCGCCACCGCCCGGCCGCCATCCACCCAGGCCAGAAGACTGAGTTCCGGACGGCCCCAGGAGGCAGCCACCAGTTCCATGCACTCCTCCCGGGGCAAGCCCAGGGCCACCAGGGCATCGATGGGGGAATCGTGCTCGGAACGGAGCACGGCGGGGAAATACTGCAGTTCGCTATCCATGGGCCGCTTCTAACATGGGCCCGCCGCCCGTGGCAACGAGAGGACCGTAAGGGCACCCGTTCTTGTGCTGCCCCGGTGGGGCAGGCACAATCCGGGGCTTCTGGAGTCTCGTCCCATGAAATACGACATCGTTATCGTCGGCGGCGGCCTGGCCGGCCTGGCCTTCGCCTGCGCCCTCAAGGAATCCCGCCTGAAGATCGCCCTGGTGGAAGGCCGCGCGCCGAGCCGGCCCGAAGGCTGGGATGCGCGCATCTACGCCATCAGCCCGGCCAATGCCCGTTTCCTCGCCGACATCGGCGTGTGGAAGCACCTGGACGCAGGCCGCATGGCGCCGGTGCGGGCCATGGAAGTTTATGGCGACGGCGACAGCCGCCTCGACTTCTCCGCCTACCAGAGCGGCGTGCCCGAACTGGCCTGGATTCTCGAGTCCTCCCTGATGGCCCAGGAGCTGTGGGAAAACGTCAAGCGCCAGGGCAATGTGGACATCCTCTGCCCGGCCACGCCCCGGGAACTGGAATTCCGCGCCGACGCCACCCTGCTACACCTGGAAGACGGCAGCAGCCTCTCCGCCCGTCTGCTGGTGGGCGCCGACGGCCGCGAATCCTGGGTGCGCAACCGGGCCGGCCTCGCCGCCCACTACAGCCCCTACGGCGAAAAGGGCCTGGTGGCCAACTTCAGCACCGAAAAGCCCCACGGCGACATCGCCTATCAGTGGTTCCGCGACGACGGCGTGCTGGCCTACCTGCCCCTGCCGGGCAACCGCATCTCCATCGTCTGGTCCACCCCGGACGCCCACGCCGACGCCCTCGCTGCCCTGCCTGCCGAAGAGCTGTGCGCCCGGGTGGCCGCCGCCGGCAACCACACCCTGGGCCAGCTGGAACTGCTGACGCCGGCCGCCGCCTTCGCCCTCAAGCTGATGCGGGTGCCCGAGCCGACGGCACCGCGCCTGGCCCTGATCGGCGACGCGGCCCACGGCATCCACCCCCTTTCCGGCCACGGCATCAACCTGGGCTACCGGGACGCCAAGACCCTGGCCGAGATCATTGCCGCTGCCGCGCCCTGGCAGGACATCGGCGACGCCCGCCTGCTGGCCCGCTACCGCCGCGCCCGCAAGGAGGAGGTGATGCTGCTGCAGACCACCACCGACGGCCTGCGCCGCCTCTTCCGCGAAGACCTGCCCGGCTTAAAGCCCCTGCGCAATCTGGGCCTCAACCTGGTGAACCGCCTCGGCCCCTTGAAAAGCGCCCTGGTGCGTTACGCCCTCGAATCCTGAAGTTTCCCCACTGGAGTCCTCCATGCGACAACTCAAATTCCTGGCCGCCCTGTTCTGCGCCGGCGCCCTCCTCTCCCTGCCGGCCGCCGCCGACGAAGCCTCGGTGAAAAAGGCCGTGGAAGACAAGATCAACGGCAAGGTGCAGAGCGTCACCAAGTCCGGCTATCTGGGCCTCTACGAGGTCTTCGCCGACGGCCAGGTGCTGTACACCGACGAGAAGGTCAGCGTGCTGCTGATCGGCACCCTGGTGGACGGCAAGACCATGCAGAACGTCACCGCCGAACGCCTAAAGAAACTGACCGCCGTGAAGTTCTCCGAACTGCCCCTGGAGCTGGCGGTGAAGCAGGTCAAGGGCAACGGCAAGCGCGTCCTGGTGACCTTCGAGGACCCCAACTGCGGCTACTGCAAGCGCCTCATCAAGGATCTGCAGAAGCTGGACAACATCACCATCTACACCTTCCTCTATCCCATCCTCTCGGCCGACTCCCTGGAGAAGTCCAAGCAGGTGTGGTGCGCCAGCGACCGGGCTGCCGCCTGGAGCACCATGATGACTTCCGCCAAGCCCTTCACCGGCCGCACCGACTGCGACACCGGCCCGGTGCAGAAGTCCTTTGAACTGGGTCGCCGCCTCAACATCACCGGCACCCCGACCCTGTTCTTCGCCGACGGCGAACGCATCCCCGGCGCCGTGCCCCTGGACGTCATCGAGAAAAAGCTGAGCAGCCTGGGCCACTGAGCCCCCCGGCCAACGCCGGAAAACACAAGGGCCGCTGATGCGGCCCTTGTCGTTTGCAGCCGCCGCCTTCAGGCGGCCGAGACCTTGAACTGGCCCACCAGCTGATCCAGGGTGCGTACCGCACCGCTGGTGAGGGCGGTGCTGCGGCTGGATTCATCCACCGACTGGCGCACCGCCTCGGCCGCCACGGCGATGGTCTCGATGCGGCCGCCGGTGGCGCGGGTGGCCGCCTCCAGCTCGTCTATGGTGGCGAAGAGGTGCTCCAGGATGTCCTGCACCTCCTGCTTTTCCGAGGCCGCATCCGCCGCCAGGCGCAGCCCCTCTTCCAGTTCGCTCATGCCGGTGTCCATGCTCACCACCGCATCCTCGGCCCGGGACTGGACGCCGCCGATCATGGCGGCGATCTCCTTGGTGGCGTCGGCGGTGCGCTCGGCCAGCTTGCGCACCTCGTCGGCCACCACGGCGAAGCCGCGGCCCGCCTCGCCGGCCCGGGCCGCCTCGATGGCGGCATTGAGGGCCAGCAGGTTGGTCTGGCTGGCGATCTCGTGGATCACCGTGCCGATGCGGCCGATCTCCGCTGTGCTGCTTTCCAGGTCCCGGATGGTGCGGGTGGCACCGCCCACGGACTCCAGGATGCCGGCGCTGCGGGACTGCACCAGTTCCATCTGGCGCCGGGCCTCGGCCGTCACCTGGGCCACCGCCTCGCGCATGGCCTCCACCTTCTGGCTGGCGGCGTTGATGTCCTCCACCTGACCCCGGATGGATTCCTCGGTTTCCCGCATCTCCGCCGCCATCTGGGCCGACGCCAGGGCCGTGGCCCGGCTCTTTTCCTGCAGGGTACCGTTGGTGCCGTCGATCTCGCCGGAGGTCTGGATCACCCGGCGGATGATCTGCTCCAGGTTGTCAATGAAGCTGTTGATCCACTGGGACATGACCGTGGTCTCGTCGCTGCCTCCCTCGCTGGTGGGCAGACGCTGGCTGAGGTCGCCCCCGCCCTCGGCGATGGAGCGCAGCACGCTGCTGCTCTTGCGCAGGCGCTGGCTCAGGGGCTTCATGCCGAACAGGTTGAAGAAGAAGCCGCCGCCGATGACCAGGCCCAGCTCCAGCAGGCGGGCCGGCAGGCCGGACAGGCCCAACAGTTCCTGCACCCCGACGCCCAGGCCCCAGGCCAGGATCACCACCAGCCAGTACAGCTTCTGCAGCTTGTAGGCGATGCTGCGGTAGCGATAGACCTCCTCCAGGTCGGCCTCGCACATCATGCCCCAGCGGTCCGGCGAGCCGGGCAGGCTGAAGGTGACGCCCTTGCCGATCACCGGCACATGGCGGTAGTCGGAATAGCCAGGGTAGGTGACGAAGAGGTTCTGGCCCTTGCGGATGGTTTCCCGCACGCCGGGGTGCAGCTGGCCCGTGGCGGGGTCGTTGAAGACCAGCTCCAGTTCCGTGTGCTCCCGCACCCGCACGGTGCCGTAGTCGGTGCGCACCCCCTGCTTCAGGTTATCCCCCAGGGAGAAGGTGGCGTCCTCGAAACGGGAACGGGAGAGGGCCGTGCCCGGCTGGATGGACGGGTCGAACTCGGCCTTGACCATGAACAGGTAGTTGTCCCCCGAATCCCGGAAGATGTGCCCCGCCTCCCGCTGGATCAGGTCTCCCACCACGTCGTTGGGCACCCGGCCGCAGACCGCCCCGGCAAATTCCCCGGCCACGTTGATGGGCAGGTAGAACATCAGGGTCACCGCATCGTGGAATCGGGAAGAGGACGGCCCCAGAACCTTGGTCACCGGGTCCACATAGGGGCCGTGCAGGAAGCGTCCCTGGAGGCCGGCGGCGACGGCCCGGGCAGGCAGGTCCCGGGCGCCGACCCGGCTGCCCTGGGTGGATTCCAGCACCACCCCGTTGCTGTCGATGAGGAACAGTTCGGAGAAGTCCCGGGCGAAGCTCTTCTTCTCCTGGAACAGGCTGCGGGGCCGCTGGGGATGCAGGGCCTGGAGGTCCCCGGCCAGGGTTTCCAGGTGGTGCCAGCACTGCTCGGCCCAGCTTTGCAGGATGCGCACCCGGGTCGAGGCGAAGCCCTCGAAGGCCTGTTCCAGCACGGGGTAGCGGTCCCGGTTGAGGTAGGTGGCCCAGCCCATGGCGATCTTGCCGGTCTTGCCACCCAGGGGCAGCCAGCCTTTCTCGCGGCTGGACAGGGACATGGAAGGACTCTGCAGCATCTGTTCTCTCCGTATTTTTGTGTATTAGTTCACATTCTTTAGCAAGGGCGATGCCAACCCCGTACGGCGAAACGGGAAAATTCCTGCAGCCGCGTCCGCCGGCCCCCGCAGGGGAAAAGGCCCCAAATGAAAAGGGGAGCCCGAGGCTCCCCTGCTGCACCGAATGTCACCGCACAATATTTTCTTGAAATCGCGAAAATTCATATGGTTGAGTCATGGTTTCAAGCAATTGACTCACAGCCCCTAGATTACTCGGCTCGACAAAAAGATGTAAGTGCCTAATTTGTTAGCCTTTCAAACAACTATTGTTTTGAGGATGGCTGCGGAGGCCCGCGCGACAATCTCGTTTCAAGTTACCAAAGAGAAGGAGCGACTTCTGCGAGCCATTCCCGATCATGACGCTCCAACCACGCCAATCCATTTCCCTCTATCGACTTCAATGCCTTGATGGAAACCCCGTGCTGGGAATTAAACAACTCCATGGCACGAGCTCGATGGCTAGCACGAAGGCGCTCAAATCGCTGCGCTCTCCAGGAGTTCCGTAAAGAAGGTTCTGAGCCTGCGAATGCCCGGACAAGACTCTTTTTCAACCCAGTTATTTCAGCAATCTGCCCGTAATCGTTACCTGCTTCCAGCAGACTTCTAAGTTGCACCTTCATCTGGTCGTTTAGCACACGAGGCCGATGTTCGAACGGCACACCAACCGAATCCAGCCACCGACATGCCTGGCACAATGGTATCCTCATTGCTTTTGCAGCACGGGTCACTGACCACTTGTCAAACTCGACCAGCTGCCGCAATCCTTCACGCCAGTCGCCCACCATGGCGTCAAGCTCATTAGATATCTCGGCTGACATAGCGCTTCGATACGCGTCGAAAAAGTGTTCCCCTGAGTCAAATAGGAATGCAATCAACACAGCATGCTTTAAAGGGTGGTGCAGTCCGGGGAAGCGCCTGGTCAACAAGCCGACGACTCCTGTGCCACTCGGATCGAGGTCGGTATCGGCAAGAAAGCCGAATCCAGGCACGTTTTCGAGATCACCGAACTCGACCTTTAAGTGCTGTCTGATCAGCAATGTACGAAGCGACCCATCAAATGAGACCCATCCGCGGTCTCGCGCTCCCTGCCGATACACAATTCTCAGGCGGTCGTCATCAAATATCACCGACATTTGGGCAATACTTGCGCTTATGTCAGCAATGCGCACCAACTTGGCGATTGACGCTCCATTAAGGTGCGGCAGACTTTCCCAATCGTTGCAGGAGTGATCCTCTGGCAAAGTCCAATCCCGAAGTCCCCGTCGCTGAGCGCTGCTTTTCAAGCGACGAAGCAGAATACCGTGATGGCGACATACCCAGACGGACGGCCACTGATGCTCAAGAATCCAGCGCGAAAACCCTAATTCACCTAGGTCGTGCTGTATGCACTCAGGGCAAGCCTTCAAAGGATGCGAAGCGCCCACCCGACTGGCCATCAACCCAAGCAGGTGTTTTGGCTCTGCCGCTCGCTGATTACAAACCGCTGCCAATGCCTGTTGGTAGCGTGGTGGTGAGATGAAATTAGCGTAGTACCCCAGCAGTGTCCTTTCCAACGCCAAGGTTTCCGAGGTGCCTAAGCAGTTGCCCGTTCTCTTGCTAAACTCCGACAGATTCTTCGGGAAATCATGCTTTAGCAAGAGACGAGAGGTCCCGAATAGCTGAACACAGGAATAGCTAGCATTTACATTGCCACTTAATCGGTGATACCGCGCGCACCAGGAGTACAAGGTCTCACCGTCGACCAGCGATGGCAGGTTGATTGGATATCCGTCGAATAGACCGATATCGGTACTCATGGACTTTTCCACCAAGGCTTCCGCTCATGTCTGCCCAGCGAATTCCGGTGGTACATAAGCGGTTATTGCGCCGGTCTTTTGATAGCCGCGCCCCGCCTTTCGATACTCTTTTCCCGGGCAGGGACCTGACCAATCAAGATGGATTCCTTTAGCCTCAAGCTGTTTCTTAAACGGAGCAACGGGAATGACTGCCAACGAAACAAGGTAATGATAAACATCGCTAGCGCGGTGATGTTCAAGCCCGGCATCTTCGGTGATGAGACTTCGAGCGACGACCTTTCCATGGTGGCGAGCCATCGCCCACAGTACGCGCCGCGCATAGAAATGCCATTGAGACTCCTGGAATTCAATACACGCTGCACGAGTTAGGGGGAAGCAGATCGCATCCGGCCAGGCAGCTGGCTTGAACTCGGTGTTTCTAACTAACGACCCCATTGAAACTCGCATCGGCCGGTCAGAATCATTAAGAAGGCGAACGGCAGTTTTTTTGATTTCCTCAGCCCAATCAGCATCTCTCGGATGCACCTTGGCCGATGATCGCACCAGCTTCTTAGCCGGCTTAGAACTTCGCCTCTCTATCACCTTCTTCAAGGCTTCAATTCCCGCTTTCGACCCGGCGATAGCGATTCGCTTCATGGCTCCATAGTGATCACGCCATAAATCGCTAATATCGAGATTTTGGTCTATTGCAATTTTTGCCAGTCGATCAACGAGAAGACTCACTCCATCGGCGGTACGATTAACCGGAGTGGGAGCGTATGCGTTATCGGGAGGTACCTCATGTGCGACTACATAGGGGCCTTGAGCCTCAATATCGGCCAGCCTCTCCAGAAATGTCTCAGCGTCCTGAAACAGATAGTTTGCGAGCAATAGGTTCCTATTTAATGGCCCTTCAATTGCCCCCTTCGTTAAGCCGAGAAAGTGAAACCAATTCTCCGTCTTCCCCTTCGCATACGCTCGATCCAGTCGGGCAAGGAGCTCCGGCGAGTAGTAGGATTCCATCGCAGCTTGAAGACTCAACCGGTCGACTTTCTCAGCGCCCCAGCGAAATCCTCGCTCGAGCGCCCTTTCGCGGAGAACCCTGGGCAGGTTCTCGGCCAGCATTCTTTTCGGCACATGGGCCAATACAAGGTTTGCAAACCTTGCAATGTCCTTCTCTATACTGGATGCCACGTAGGCGGACGACTCTACCTCCGCCAGCTCAAACTGATATCCGCAACAACACCCCTGCCAGGGGGCGAGAGTCAGGTCTTTTGGTGATTCGATAGGGCAGCCGCATTCTGGGCAATTGTCCAGCAACCTCCACCCGTGCCTCCAACAGGCTGTGACAGTCGGGATTTGATGTGACCTGTGAAGATACGCAGTATCGAACTGAGCCACGTCTTCCTTAATGCATTCGAGGCAAATTCGCGTTGCGCCAGATTCGCCAACGCTTCTGCGGACATAATCAGCCGATGCCCAAGTCGCTGTGCTGGTGGTAAAGAGCCGAGTTATCGGGAGTAAGGTGCCTTCATGAATTAGCTTCTCCACGTTCACATTGAGGTCACCGGGCATTCTTTTTGCCAGGGCTTCAATTCGCGGCATGAACAAGTTGGACATAGCAAATGGTGATGAGCCGAATAGCTCCCGATACGTCTCAAGAGTTTTGGTATTTCCGCGCTCAATGTGAAAGCGACTGACACGAGATGCCAACGACTCATCAGGTAGTGATGCAGGGAAAAACGGCAGAATCTGACTCCTCTCCAGAATTACCGTGGCAGCAGACGCTGATTGATTAGCACTGCAGGCTGACTGCATACAAAGTCCCTTCTATGTGGGTGACTCAGGCGACGTCTCGGAATGCATCAAAGCCCTTGATGAGAAATTTTTTCAACCCCTCATTGCGGAGGTCATCGCCGTCACACTGGGCTTTTCCCTCAGCTCGCTTCTTCTCGGCGTTAGCTCGTTTAGCAGCTGTCTGCTTTGCGGCGGTCATCTCTCGCTCATGGGGACTCTTCTTCCGGCCAGCGGATTCCGGTGGTGCCATCTCCGACTCGGTGGTCAGAGGCGATTTGCTCCCGTATTGCTCGGCCATTGGCTCTTTGGAATTGTCTTTCGTCTGGCTCAGCAAGCCCCATTTGTTGGCATAGTGCTCGCAGCGAACGTCTTCAAAATCCAGGAGGCGAATAGGGTCGCGATGGACGAATCCTTCGATGAGGTCCCGATCCTTCTGCGAGAAATCGACCCCCTCATAAGCCTGCTGAAGATGCTCCACAGTGAGTGCTCGTTCATTCAAATCAAGCGCCAGTCGTTGGGCTGAATGACATATCCGGCATGCGTAGTCGCGAAATCCGCCGCTATATTGGAATAGGATTTTTCCTCCCGGATCGCTGAATGTCATAGGTTCAGGAAGCACGTAGTAGCGCCAAACGCCTGGCGCAATGCATTTGTGCCAGTCGAAGTCATCTAAACTGATGGGCTCAAAATCGAACGATCCAGCCGAACTCGTGCGTCTGACATCTTGAGAATAGCGATCCAACGCTCCTAGACCGAACGGATTGCCCATGAGGACCATCGGTATCCCGAAGTTCAGCAGACGGAGAAAGAACAGCGCAGCCAGACCGCCATGCGCCTTTCCAGAAAAATTGCGCTGCTGAATTTCATCAATTACCAGGACACCGACTGCATGGATTCTAAGAATAATGCCGACATGGACAGCGAGCTTCTCGTTGCTCAAACGGATGAGAGACGGTTGCGTCGAATAGCTTGTCCCGACTGCTTCGTCGATAGCGCAAAGGATATTTAGTAAGAGCCCACCGAGGGTTCCATCATGCGACATGGGTACATATAGCCACACTAGTTGGACCTGGTGTGACCAGCCAGCCGCCTTGTTTTCTGAGTGCACGATGCACTGGGGCAGCAGTCGTAATGCATTCTTAATCTCGTAGCTTTTTCCTGTTCCGGTTTCTCCGGATACACGGATACATTGGGCGTAGGCTGAAGATGATGGGAGCTCAGAAAGCTTCTTGCCGCTACATGCTGCCAACGCCATCGTTTCCTTTCGTATGCTTAACTGCCTTGGATCTCTCGATAGGTACCCCCGACGAATCATGCGGAATAGCCGCGTCGCCAGCTCCAAGGTAGTCGTCGTCGGCTCAAACAGCCGCTCCTGCATCAGATCAAGCAAGACGTGACGCTCACTATTGCTCAGGCTTGCTACATCAACTCCATCTAGCGGCGAATACCGGATGCGGGGCAAGATATCGTCGACCTGTAAAGCAGTAGCCAAGGGAGACAAGAACGGATGGCTCTCATCAGTAAGTTGTCCGAGTTCTATCGACATAGGTCAGCGCCCCGTATCCTGAAACTTAGTCAGTCGCTCGGTGAGCGCACTTTTTAGTTTCGATGATGAACTGATTGAAACAACGTTACTGGCTGCCGGCCCAACGGGATCGGAATGACCCTTGCGCCATTCCGTGGCTGGGGAAGTATTCTGGTTAGCAACCCGCCTTGTTGCTTGATCGAGCTGAGCAGCCTTTTCCTGCCGCTGGTTTTCCCGCACACGTTCCCGCTTAACCTTGGCCTCAGTGCGACGGCCTTCAGCTTCGGCGCTTTTTCGGTTTTCGCGGGCGTCATCGACCTCGGCAAGCCTGGACATCCGTTGATCAGATACTGCTTGATGGTCCTCAGACTGGGTTTCAACCCGATTCAAACGATTCGCTTCGTTGCTCGCGATCAAGTCGGCGACGTAATACTCACGTACGACGATCACGTCTCGGGAGATATTCGAAATGGGATGAATCCCCTGAGCATCAACCAGAAGAATCTCGGAAAGATCATCTGGATCGACCTTCACCTCTACATGCCGTAGCTCGTTGTGCGCAAAGTTGTGATACAGACATGACTGCTCAATGTACTCACTATTGAAAAGCGCATCTTTGAGCAGTTCAACGCGGTTCCCGGTGTCAGGCCGGTGAAGTACCAGCCCGTTCCTCTGCACACTCGCCGTGTAGGTGGGTAGTAGATTCGAACGCAGATATAGTTCGTCCACCGGTCGCTTGCTGACGTACCCCTCTCTCTCTGCCCATCGATAGATTTCAATCCGGGTGGGGTTGTAAGACCGCCCGGCCATCGCACGCTTCATCTCGGTAGGTACTAGATGCGGTACTCGTTGTTTGGTGTTTGCCCAATGCATCCATTGCCACAACAAGCGTTCGTACCCAAACAAAGATAAGAGCGCATTGCGGATTGGCAACACCTCTCCGCGCTTCGGCTTCCTCCCGTAGGTTGTTCCGGGAAGTTTATGATCGATTCCCGCGTGCCGTGCGTGATGCCCGCCTTCTGACGGTGAGTTTCTGTCGGCTCGCCCGCTTTCGACAAACTCGATTGAGACTCGGACCTTCTTCGCGCATGCTTCCATACCAGCGATGGCGCGAAGCTCACCGTTGTCAGATAACAGGCGAGTAAATAGAAAACTCGAAAAATCATCGGGGGAAATGTCAGACAGACCAAGACGAGCCAGTACCTTCTCCTTGCCAAGGGCTGCCCGTAGGATCGTGAGATTGGCATCTGCAGTACTAGGCCCACCAATCACGTTATGTGCTCCACACCAAAGCCCCAGAAGGGCTTCTCTGACGAAGAGACCACGCGGCACACCGATTGGACTGGTACTGTCGAAGCATGCCACCAGGTTCACATCGATCGGCGAGGCATCGATCGATCCGACCTGCCCGATTGCATGAATTCCGTCCCGGGCCGATCCAACAAGCGGGCGGTAGTTCTTTGCCCACTCTCCCTCCCCCATAATCCGAACCAAAGCCGTCTCACGGTCTGAACTGTTCGGTCCATGGAAGAAGAACTCACGCTCGGTGGGACGCTGATTCGCCGGCAGGAGTAGCGGAAGCTGGCGGCCATTCTCGTTCTTGTAACCATCGCTGTAGAAGGTCGAACTGAAGGCAATGAACTGTTCCTTTTGTGACACTCCAGGCCGGGCGAACATGAAAAAGCCGTCACGTATGTTTTGACGATCCTGCTCATCACAGATCTTCCCTTCCAGCTCCTTATTGCCCACTTTTTTCGCCTGATTGGGAGCGCCTAATCGAATGCCGTTCCGTCCAAAGCGAACGCTCCCCTTCCCCCCTCTATTGGGCGTATTTGGCAGCAATGCATCCTTGTTCTGACCGAAGGCATAGTAGCGATGCAGTGCGTCATAAATCTGGTTGGCGCCAATCTTGGCTGCCTTTGCTCGAGCAGGAACCAACGCATCTAATTCCGCGATACTGGACACCAACTTGGCTTCTGCCATAACGATCAACGGTTCGATCAACCGCCATTTCGCCTCCCGCGCAACTACCTCGGGAGTGGCCCATTCTTCACCAATTTGCACCCACCGCTTTCGTGGACATGCAGCGAGTAGTTCCGCATCTGACTTTCCCCACCAGGGAGGAATGGGCAATGTCTCGGACTGGAGGGCTTTCCGTTCATCTAGCAACTCATGCAGCGTATCAAGGCGTACGTATCTGAACCCCTTAGCGTAGTAGCTTGGCTGCCTCTTACCAGTCTCCCTAGGTGGCGGGGGCTCCGGAATTTGTATTACGACGAGAGGATTGTCTAGTCCATCATTCGCCCCCAATTCATCCACGACACGATAGAGACCGCGGCAGACGGTACAGTTGTCCTCCTGCACTCTGAAAATGAAGCCAACCCCGACGTTCGTCATTTCGCACTCCCTTCAAATAGGGAGCCCCGTAATTTCTCCCTAAGGACGCGACCATTCCTACGCGCAGGATAGGAGGTTAGAAGCGGGACAGAAAGATCGATGTCAATCGCCTGAGTCCAGGCACAGTGACGAAAGACCATCCAGCCTTCCTCGAGAGACATCTTCTGGCTCTCGGACGCACGGGCCACCGCATCGGAGACGGACAGATGTGGCAGCGCTGCAAATTCGTATGAGAACTCATCAACGCATTCGGCGAGGTGCGGCACATCGCTCAGACTGGCACGCTCCATACACCATTCCAGCTGACCGGCCATCAAAATTGGGACGAACCGCGAACTCATGATGAGATACCGGATTCCCATGCGTTCTGCGTAGCGTCGCTCAAGTTCCAGGCGTTCTAGCGTTCGCCACTTCACCTCCTGATCCGGATCCTCAATCGGCTTACAGGAGATTGCTACCAGTTCGAACTCGTTACCGTTCCGTACGGTGACGAGAAAGTCGATGGTGGCAACATAGGGAATATCAGTACCAGGAAAGTAGCCGTGGTCGATCCCAGCTTCCGCTGCAATGTCAAAGAGGCCAGTACAGTAGCCTAGCTGCAGCCCATCAGTTCCCGGAGTTCCATACAGGGGATGAGGATGCGCAATTGGCCAAAGGGGGTACTGCTCCCGCAGATCATGAATCTGCAGCCATAGAAGCAAAAGTGCGATCTGGTACTCGCCGCGGGAAAAGAAATACCCAACTCGATGCAGCGGATGTAAGTGTGCTGCGACTTGATTGGACTCACGAGATGAGTTCTTCCGCCGGAGGGTAAGCCATGGCTGATAGTCAGCGCCGTGTCCCATCCCGTATCCCTGCTGGACGCGCTCATTGAGCTTGTCCCATGTCATTACGCGGCGACGCTTTTTTTGCGTCCCGGTTGGCGAATTGATGCTGGCCAGCCACCGCTGTAGCTTTTCATTCCTCGCAGGACTGTCGAGTTCAACATGCCGATGCTTATCGACCAACTCACCGATATCCCGCTGGATCTGCTCAGCAAGTTCCATTCGCACACCTCCGAACATCCGGTTCGTCTGCCCAGACTTTGTTCAACGTCTAAGTTCGGGCGTAACTAGGTCTTTACTTAGCCAAACAACTAGCGTCAAACGAGTCTGAGAACGAAATAGCGCTCCGACTTCGGCACCGCCCCCTCATGGGGCATCACACATTCCCCCCGAGGTCTTAGCAAGCACATGCAGGCAACTCCACTTAGGGCATTAATATGCGCCAAATGCATATATAATGCAAAACATACATTATTCGTCACACGCCTCAATGATCACCAACATTCCCGAGTTAATCCGAAAAGCCCGTGATCGCAGGAGTCAGGCTGAATTCGCCAAGTTTCTTGGCGTTTCTCAATCGACGCTCTGTCGCTACGAAAGCGGAGAGGTCAATCCCAGAGCCGAAGTCATTGAGCAATGTATGCACCTGGTGCATGGAAACGACGATGACCAGGGATCCTCCATTGAAGAACTCGTGGCCAAGGTCCGGGGACGGTTAGGGCGAGCGGATCAGGCGCCTTTACGGACGGCCCTCTCCAAACTGATCGACGGCCTTGCAGTCTGATTAACTGGCCTAGTGAGATTAAGGACTACTGCTTGTAGGAAGGAGCTGCTATGACAACTCAAACCAGTATCGAGTGGACTGAACAAACCTGGAATCCCACAACCGGGTGCACCAAAATATCTCCCGGATGCAAGCATTGCTACGCTGAAGTTATGGCTCGTCGGTTGCATGCCATGGGGGCGCCAGGCTATGAAAATGGCTTCAAGTTGGCCATCCTGCCGGAACGGCTGAAGCAACCGCTGCAACGGAAAAAGCCGACCGTCTACTTCGTCAATTCCATGAGCGACCTCTTCCACGAGGACATTCCGGATACGTTCCTAGACCAAGTCTTTGACGTCATCCGCAATACCCCTCAGCACACTTACCAGATTCTGACCAAGCGGGCTGAGCGCCTACCTCAGTACTTCAGGGAGCGGGGATGCCCGAGTAATGTGTGGCTTGGGGTTTCGGTGGAAGACCGGAAATATGGTGTTCCCCGTATCGATTACCTGCGGCAGGTAGAGGCAAGTATCCGCTTTTTGTCGGTGGAGCCTTTGCTGGAAGATATCGGCGAGATCGACCTGACAGGGATTCACTGGGTCATTGTTGGCGGTGAATCGGGGCATCATGCCCGGCCCATGCAAGAGGACTGGGTAACCAACGTCCAGGAACAGGCAGATGCCGCCGGTTCTGCCTTCTTCTTTAAACAGTGGGGAGGATGGGGCGCAGATGGCGTTAAGCGCCACAAGAAAGCAAATGGACGAGTCTTCAAGGGCCGTACCTGGGATGCTTACCCTTCGGCCCAGCAAGTGGCCTACTAGAAAAGTCGTCCTTGGCCCTCCACATTTGCTGCCGTCTCCCAGAATTTGTGCGGCAGTTCGTGCTTGGCGGCCATGAGGAGCCAGTAAAGCGGCTGGTTTTTCGTTCCGGTAATCAGTTTCATCTCCGTTGAAGGCCATACACCAAGATTGGCCACCAATTCTCTCCAGTAATCCACCACTTGTCGGCGAACCTCAAGTTGGGTGGTGGTAGTACACACTCCTTGGCGCCAGCCGGGTGCGAATGCATCAAAGGCAGAGTGTTCTGCAGATAGATTGATCGCCAGGTTGCGTTGAAGATCCATCGCACTTAAGTGGATCAGAAGATCAATCCGTTTGAGCCTCGACAGGGCCTGGATTACCCGAAAATCTAGTGCCTCCAGATTGTAGGGGTCGATAAATGCAAAGTGGAGTGCATATCCGCTAACCGCCTTGACCATTAGGTCTGCTGCGTGTGCAGCACTAGCGTGTATCGGATGCACTGGAGCTCCAAGTGCTTTTAGGCGACTGGTACAGGCCTTCAGCCGTCCTTCGTCCAAATCCGAGATATGGAGGGCAGTGAAGGGGGCGCCTCCCTCGACACTGGTCCTCCAGGCAGCCACGACACCGCCATCAATCCATTCACCGGTATCTCGAACTTTCGAGCGGCCCGTCCCGCAGAAAAGGTCGAAATAAACAGCACCTCCCTTTCGTTCGCCTATGTACTTCCGACGAGTGGCTCGGGAAATATCCAAGTATCGAGTAAGGTACTTGTGCTTGTCTTTGGCCCAGATCCCCACTTCATCAGCAGGGAGTCCATCATCCCCAACAATCAGCCCCATAAGGCGCGCCTCAATTCATCCAAATATCATTATTAGAAACGATAGCGCCAATGACTTGAATAGGGCAATAGACCATGAATAAAACTTACACGCATATTAGAAGGCCTGGCTACTACTTCTATAGCCTTTAATGTTTATAGAAGCATTCCTGACAATTCTTATCAAAATGCTTTCATAAACGTAACGCCTGGGTCAGCGTTCTGTTGGTTTACGACTCCTAAGATGGCATCACGGTTGGACGCGATAGTCCGCCTCAATTAACTAGATGTCACAAGGAGAAAACCATGAAGACGAAGATTTCCCAACTGATGGCAATCGCTGCTATGAGTCTAGCGGCTGTCGGTACGACTTATGCCCACGAAGACTACTCCGAGGCAGGTGCCATTCATTGGCTTAGCCATGTTGCAGAAAGCACGGGAAGCCCGACGGCAAATCAGCAAGCAGCATTTGGATACGCCGCCACCAAAAGTGCCGATCGAGAAATCACTGTGGATAGCGGTACCAAGCACGTAAATGTCACTCGCCTGGAAACCGTCAAGATCAATGTCGGAGGCAAGACTGTTGTCTGGACCTTTGATACGTTGGGAACTGCCGCGTTTCCTCTTTCGAAAATCATGCCTGGCGCAGATGGCATTACGGTCTATGTAGCTGAAAATCCGAGCTATCAGGGGGGCTAATGCACTGACACCGGGATGACACAATTGTCACCTTGGTGACGGCAGTTTGTCAGGATGAAACCCCTAATATCGGAACTGCAGTACACCTAAATAAGGAGATAAAAATGCTGAAGAAAGCACTAATCATTGCCGCCCTGAGTACCGCATGTGTATCCGCCTTCGCCGTCGACGCCTCTCAAGTTGAGAAATCGATCGAGTTGAAAGATGGCTCTACTCTCTACATCTTCAAAGATGGGAAAATGAGCATGGAAGACAAGTTCGGTCGTGCCACGCGCATGAAGAAGGACACCGTAATGGAAACCAAAGACGGCCAGAAGATCATGATGCATGGTGACGAGGTCATGCGCCTTGATAATCTGTTGCACAGCGGGCATCGCGGTTAATCAATTTTGATGTCCATCTGAACGGCTCCCTTTGGGAGCCGTTTTCGCTTCATACATTCCTATAAATTCTGCCTAACATAGTTGCTCGGCAACTTAGGTCTTTATCGGATATATCCCGGCGTATTTAGGGATAAAAAGCCGAACGCTTCATTTCAAATTTTGCAGCATCTCCATCATGTGCTTGAAATGGCCGCTGACCCGATCCAAGGAGAATTCATACATCGTCGAATTCTCTGCAAACTTTGCTCGCTCAACATCCATCTCTACTGTATTCCCATCAGCTGCTGGTTGATAGGGAACATGATATTTGAGGGGAAAAGGAGGGGGCTGCTTGCTTCCAGATAAGTGACCTTGCACAGTATTTGCCAACGGGAGAGATGCTGAAGCTCCTCGGACGATCTCAGCAGCCTGCTCAATATCAATATCAACGGCCTTATAGCCAGGGGTGTCAGCATTCGCGATGTTCGACGCAATGAGTTGCTGCCGGTAAGCACGCACCCCTAGCATTTTTTGCTGAAAATCGTGACTGCCATGCCCCCCTTGTCCGATCGGGAAATGCGCGGAGTGCCCCGCAGCATTATTGGATAGCATTCCAGATGAGTGCCCAATTCCTTGGCTATTACCACTGGACCCAACTCCACCATGAGCAGCATGGGTGCTCATGGGACTACCTGCTTGTTGCGCAATCGCCTGGCTAAAAGCCCCAGAAAAGGTTCCGCCTTCAGCATTCCCCCCCCCATTCCCATGCCCCTCATGCCCGCCTTGAGTCGGAGACATAGAGGCATTGGCTACAGAAGGAATTGACGATGCCCCAGCCATGAGAGTGATAGTTTGTCGGTATCAGGGGGTTATCTATTTTCCAGAATCTTCTTTCGCCGAATATGCGGTTAGAACCTGGGAAATCCGATACTGATATTCAAAGCAATCGATGGAATGTGTCTTCCAATAATCAATCGCAGAACAACTAAAACCCACTAGCCATTTCCCAGTCCGGTCATAGCCAAAAATAGTCAGCTCTGCTGGCTGGCTCAAAAATTCTTTGGCCGTAGAGAGATGATTTGAGAGTGCTTTGGCTGCGTACTCTAGATTTAAAACCGCCAGTTGACCGGCAAAATCCAGATGAGACTCAACCTGAACTCTAGCGCTACTGAATGGGGTCACCTCAGACATGATTTCTCCCTCTCACATAAAGGCTCACTGCCTCATAGGGAGAGTTTGCCTGGGGTAACCTGTCTCCCCCATAACTGGGAAATTACAAATCGGTCACGTTTAGGTTAGATTCCATAGCAGTTGCCTAGACGGGAGAAGCCCCCCCTCTATGCGGAGTCACCAGTCTCTTCAACCCGGATTATGGGAATCCACCTTGGAGTGTGCTCAGCATAATCGCGCCATGCCTCACCAAACATAGCTTGGCCAACTTGCTCTTCCCGATGAGCTAGTTTGACGTAGGTCGTCACGAGAAGAGGGAACAATAGAAGGGTAATAATTGTTGGCCACTGCAACAGAAACCCAAACATGATCAGAATAAAGGCTAGGTATTGTGGGTGCCGAATCCGCCGATATGGTCCCTCCGTCGCCAGCGTACTGCTCCTTTGTGCTTTGTAGAGAACTGGCCAGGCATTCGCTAGCAGTAGGAAGCCCCCAAGAATGAATACGGTCGATAGCAAATGGAAGGGGCCAAAGTGCGGGTTACTTTTCCAACCGAACAGCATTTCCGGTAAATGACCTGCATCATGAGATAGCCAGTCGATCCCAGGGAAATACTTCGTCAACCATCCAGACAGCAGATAAATGGTCAGCGGAAATCCATACATCTCGGTAAAGAGCGCAACCAGAAAGGCTGAAAACATCCCAAGCGTCCGCCAATCCTGTTTCGTTTGAGGCTTAAAAAAGCTGGCAGCAAAAAAAATGAAGAAGGCGGAGTTCAGGAGTACGAGAGTCCAAAGTCCGTAACCGGATTCACCATGGTTCATAGCCCAGTCTCCTTCTTTTCATCTTGCTCGTTGTTGTGCCCGTCCTCCTGCGCATGGCGTTCGTGATGGCCATGGTGCATGAACAGATGCATAAAGGGACAAGCCAGCAACAGCAGGTAGGGTAGAACGCCGAATAAATGGGCTTGGTGTTCAGACAGCAGATAGAACAATCCAGCTGCAGCAAAGAACCACCATCCCCACCATATTTTTCGCCCATGTCGTGCATGAGCAGAGTCGTCCTTTGTCTTGCTTTCAGTTCGCATTTCGCGGCTCCTTATCCTGGCGCCTTAGCGGGTATGGGCCGGAGGATGGTTACAACATCCTCTACTAATTGGATGGGCCGCATTCTGAATTTCATTGTCTTCAGTAAAGCGCCATATTGCTCGCATCCAACCATGAAATCCGCTGCACAGAACGAGCCCAGTACCAGCGCAGGTTTTCTCCAGCTGGGCCAAGGTGACCCGGAACAGGTCATATTCGACCAACAGAGCATCTCCCTCCGGAATGGCTGACCTCACCCCTTCCATCCCAAGAAGAAAGCCGCAAACCATACGAATTGCCTCCGGAACAGGAGATATGAAATGCAGTCGGCGTTTCTTGAAGACAGGTGCCAAGCCGAGGCGGCTGTTGGCAGTACATTCACCATACGCCCTGTCAGAGGAAGACTGGGATGCAGTTCTCATCGTGGTACTCCTTATGGCGTTCCTCAACCAATCACTTACTCGTTATGAATGAGGATGGCCTTGATGGAATCCATTTCTCCAAAATTCTTCCAATGGGAACTCTTAGGATCTGCCGGCGGTTGCACCCTCGTACAGCCGTGGTTGCATTGGATCTGCCAGCGTCGCATCAAAACATTCCGACAGAAGCCAAAGCGTATTTCCTTGGGATCACTACCAACTGCATCAGCCAAAAGACGGCATGAACAGAGATTACCGTGTCCAGGGTTTTCATATGGCGACATAGGGATGACGAGCCGGGATACCCGGCCCATACCTTAGTGACTTACTTGCCGTCACGCGGATGAAAGTGCTGCTTCTTGGCAACCTTCTTCTGACCTTCAGCAGGAGTGGCTTCCTTTTGATCCTTTGCAGGAGCGGTAACGCCAGTCTTCTCCTCCATGTGGGAATGGGGCTTGGTCTTGGTAGCCGTTGCTTCGGGAGCCGTTACCTTGTCGGAGTCCGCAGCAGCAAAAGCGCCATTAGAAAACAGAGCAACAGCAGCAACCAGGGTCGCAGCAAGAGTAATTTTGGTTTTCATGACAATCTCCTTGAACAGTTGAGTTGGGATCACGTCCGGTTGCCCCCGGACGATTTCCATCTTGCACCGGAAAAACCGTCAAAACCATTACCGCATCATTACTTTTATGTAAGGTTTGCCGCCTTAATGCCACGTAGTCGTAAGGCATTACTCACCACGCTGAGAGATGAAAGACTCATGGCCGCCGCAGCGATAATCGGGGACAAGACCAAGCCGAATGCTGGATAGAGAATCCCTGCCGCTACCGGCACCCCCAAAGCGTTGTACAAGAAGGCAAAGGCAAGGTTTTGCCGCATATTACCCACCGTAGCAGCCGATAGCAGGCGGGCACGGGCGATACCACGCAAATCACCTTTTACAAGAGTCACCTGGGCGCTGTTCATTGCCACGTCCGTACCGGTTCCCATGGCAATCCCAACATCAGCCTTGGCCAGTGCAGGCGCATCGTTTATGCCGTCTCCGGCCATGGCGACTACCCTTCCTTCCCTCTGCAGGCGTTCAACCAAGGCCAACTTGTCTGCTGGCTTCACTTCTCCATGGACTTCACTGATCCCCAATCGTTGCCCAACAGCCCGGGCAGTGGTGTCACCGTCACCGGTTGCCATTACCACCCGGAGGCCCGCTTCCCTTAAGACCGCTAATGCTTCCGGAGTGCTGGCCTTGACCGGGTCAGATACCGCAAGGACTCCGAGCAAGCGGCCGTCAGCTGCCAGGTACATGACACTGGCCCCTCCTTGGCGTAGCGTCTCTGCTTGCCCTGCCATGGGGGCTACCTCCACACCATCCTGGGACATCAGGACCGTATTGCCCAAAGCCAGCTGCTTGCCGGCGAGCATACCTCTCACGCCAATGCCGCTGGCGGACTCGAAACCCTCAACCTTTTCCAGGTTGAGACTCTGATCCCGGGCTGCTTGAACAATCGCAACAGCCAAGGGATGTTCGCTCCCCTGGTCAAGACTGGCAGCTAAACGTAATACCTCCTGTTGATCGACACCGGGGGCACCAATGGCACACTCAAACGTAGGCTTGCCTTCTGTGAGAGTGCCGGTCTTGTCCACGATCAGCGTATCGATCTCCCGGAGCCGCTCAATAGCCGCGGCATCTCGAAACAATACCCCCTGGGTAGCGGCCTTACCCGTTGCCACCATGATGGACATGGGTGTCGCCAGCCCCAGGGCACAGGGGCAGGCAATAATCAGCACGGAGACACCATTGATTAGCCCAAAGAGCCAACCCTTCTCTCCGCCGAAGAAGCCCCACCCAAAGAAGCTCAGAAGGGCAATAGCGACAACAACAATTACGAAATAGCCAGCCACCACATCGGCCATGCGCTGCATTGGGGCCTTGGAACGCTGGGCCTGGGCAACCATCTGGACAATCTGGGCCAGCATTGTTTCGGAGCCGATCTTTTCGGAGCGAATAATGAGGCTGCCAGAGGTATTCATTGTGGCACCAATCACCTTGTCCCCAGGCCGCTTGGTCACCGGGATCGGCTCACCCGTCAGCATGGATTCATCCACCGCACTGGAGCCCTCGGTAACCTCACCATCCACCGGGACTTTTTCTCCCGGGCGAACTCGCAGAGTATCCCCCACGTGGACATAATTAAGGGGGATGTCCTCTTCAGTCCCGTCAGCATTGATCCGACGCGCCGTTTTGGGCGCCAGCCCCAGCAAGGACTTGATCGCTGCAGAGGTTTGGGAGCGGGCCCGTAATTCCAGCATTTGCCCCAACAGCGTCAGGGAAATAATCACCGCCGCCGCCTCGAAATACACCCCGATCCGGCCGTGAGCTTCAAACGAGGCCGGGAACAGTCCCGGGGCCAAGGCTGCCACCACGCTGTAGGAAAAGGCGGCGCCGGTACCGATTCCGATAAGCGTCCACATGTTGGGGGTCCGGTGGACCAGGGACTGCCAGCAACGGATGAAGAAAGGGGCTCCCGCCCAGAAAACGATGGGAACGGACAACACCATTTCCGCCCAGGTCCGTAGCTGTGGTGCCAGGAATTCGAGTTGATGCCCCGCCATCGCCAGCATTACTACCAAGAGCGTTAGCGGTAGGCTGCCCCAGAAGCGAAACCGGAAATCCCGATACTCCGAATTGCCTTCCTCTGCCTCCAGTTCCGGAATGATCGGCTCCAAAGCCATACCGCACTTGGGACAGGTTCCAGGCCCCAGCTGACGAACCTCCGGATGCATTGGGCAGGTGTACTCAGCACCGGTGGGCGCCTTTTCCTCCTGGCGGGGATGCAGATACTGCCGCGGATCAGCATCGAATTTTGCCTTGCACTTGCCGCTACAGAACCGGTAGTGCGTCCCCCCAAAATCAGACGCATGGGGGGAATCCGGCTTTACGGTCATTCCACATACGGGATCAATGTCACTCATTTCAGCTCCTCCCCACGGCTGCTAGTCGGGTATGCGCAACCTAAACAGTTCCTCTGCAGATAAAGATCAGTGCTTATCTGGCGCCATCATGCGCTTCATCATTTCCATATGATGCTCATGGTTACCGCCCGCAGGCAGGCCTCCCGACATTTCGTCCATCATCGGGCAGCCCTCCATTCCTCCAACCATACCTTCTGCCGTCTGCATGCTCTCGTGGAGGGTATGCATGTATTCAGTCAGCAGTCGCTTACGCTCCTGGTCGTCTTTGGCCTTTGCGATTTTCTGGACCTGCAAGCGGAGTCTGATGACATCAGACTTAAGCGTATTGATTCCCCCACTTTGCTGGAGGGGCGCCGGAGCTGAAGCTGGGGTTTGAGGCTTTTCCGGATGATGTTCGTCATTGGCAAAGGCTGCAGACGACAATCCCAGACACAGACAGAGGATCGGAAGGGATATCCTGGTTCTCATGATATTTCTCCTAATGCGCTTAACTCTCTTTCCCATTCTTCAACCGCCACTGCTTAATCAGGGCGTAGATCGCGGGAATCACTGCCAGAGTGAGGATTGTCGAGGAAATCATTCCACCAACCATGGGGGCTGCAATACGGCTCATGACTTCCGAGCCGGTACCGGTACCCCACATGATGGGCAGGAGGCCCGCCATGATGGCCACCACGGTCATCATCTTCGGACGGACTCGCTCTACTGCACCCTCCATAATCGCTTCGTACAAGTCGCCCAGGCTGGGCTCCTGGCCAGATGCCCGACGCTTGGTCTTGAGTTCTTCCCAGGCATGGTCGAGGTAGATCAACATGACTACCCCGGTCTCCGCAGCCACGCCGGCCAGTGCGATAAAGCCAACCGCCACTGCAACCGACAGGTTGTAGCCCAGCAGCCACATGAGCCAGACCCCTCCCACCAGGGCAAACGGGACTGACAGCATCACAATGAGCGTTTCGGTCAGACGTTTGAAATTGAGGTAGAGCAACAGGAAGATGATGAGCAGGGTGACAGGCACCACAACCTTCATCTTCTCGATAGCCCGTTCCATGGATTCAAATTGGCCGCTCCAGGTGGCGTAATAGCCGGGAGGGAACTTCACCTTTTCAGCAACGGCCTTCTTGGCATCTGCAACATAACCACCGATGTCCCGATCACGGATATCCACAAATATGTAAGCGGAAAGCAGTGCGTTTTCTGTTCGGATACCTGGCGTTCCCTTGGCTACTTGGACCTTGGCCAGTTGCCCAAGCGGAATCATGGCTCCATCCGCAGTTGGCACGAGTACCTGCTGGGCAATTTGCTGCGGATCGGAACGCAACTCCCGGGGATAGCGAACAGTCACACCGAAGCGCTCCCGTCCTTCAACGGTAGTGGTGACCATTTCACCGCCCAAGGCTTGGCCAATCACATCCTGCAATTCCCCAACAGCCAGCCCATACCGGGCAAGCTGGGTACGGTCGGGCTCGATGTTTAGGTAATAGCCGCCAGTGATTCGTTCCGCAAAGGCCGAGGTTGTCCCGGGAACTTCTTTCACAACAGTTTCGATTTCTCGGGCAAGGCTCTCCATCTCACTCAAATCTTTACCAAAGACCTTGATGCCGATGGGCGTACGGATCCCCGTAGAGAGCATGTCGATCCGAGCCTTGATCGGCATCGTCCAGGCATTAGATACACCAGGGAACTGCAGAGCCTTGTCCATTTCGGCTATGAGCTTGTCAGTTGTCATGCCCTGGCGCCATTCAGACTCCGGCTTAAGGTTGATTACGGTCTCAAACATCTCTGTCGGCGCCGGATCAGTCGCGGTATTGGCGCGACCAGCCTTGCCGTAGACCGAGGCAACTTCCGGGAAACTCTTAATGATTTTGTTCTGGGTTTGGAGAAGCTCTGCCGCCTTAGTAATGGACATCCCTGGCAGGGAAGCCGGCATGTAGAGCAAGGTCCCTTCGTTCAGTGTGGGCATGAACTCTGAGCCCAATTTGGAAGCGGGATAGATTGAGATCAGCATCGCCACAATCGCAGCGATGATGGTGGCAGTCTTCCGACGCATCACCCACGCAATAATCGGCCGGTATCCCCAGATGAGGAATCGATTCACCGGGTTTTTAGCTTCCGGCATGATCTTGCCGCGGATAAACAGCATCATCAGGACCGGAACTAACGTGACCGACAGGAGAGCAGCACCGGCCATGGAGAAGGTTTTGGTATAGGCAAGCGGGGAAAACAGCCGTCCTTCCTGGGCCTCCAGCGTGAATACAGGGAGGAAGGAGACAGTGATGATCAACAGCGAGAAGAACAACGCCGGCCCCACCTCCTTGCAAGCGGCAATCATTGCTTCCACCCGCTCAGAATGGCTGTGATTTTCGGGCAGCCGCTCAATGTGCTTATGAGCGTTCTCAATCATGACGATGGCGGCATCAATCATCGCCCCAATGGCGATGGCAATCCCCCCAAGACTCATGAGGTTGGAGTTCATCCCTAACAAACGCATGGAGATGAAGGAAATCAGGACGCCTACAGGCAGCATCAGAATTGCCACCAGGGCGCTACGTAGGTGCAGTAGAAACACAACACACACCAGAGCCACGATGACGCTTTCTTCCGCCAGGGTATGCTTTAGCGTGTCAATCGCCCGATGAATGAGTTCGGAGCGGTCATAGACCGTCTCAATGGTTACCCCCTCAGGAAGACCGGAGGAAATCTCGCCGATCTTCTCCTTGAGGTTATGGATGACCTCTAGGGCATTCTGGCCATAACGAGCCATTGCAATGCCGGAGACAACCTCTCCCTCTCCATTCAGCTCGGTCAACCCGCGACGCTCATCGGGCGCCAATTCGACTCGGGCAATGTCCCGAATCATGACGGGGGTTCCGCCTTGGGCCTTAACAACCAGATTCTCAATGTCTGCGGTGCCACGGAGATATCCTTTGCCGCGGACCATGTATTCGGTTTCAGCCATCTCAACGACACGCCCCCCCACATCGCGATTGGAATCCCGAATAACCTGGGAGACTTTGGACAGGGGGATGCCGTAAGACCGTAGCTTTACCGGATCTACGGTAACTTGGTAGGTCTGGACAAAGCCTCCGATGGAGGCAACCTCAGCCACACCATGCGCTTTGGTCAGCTGGTAGCGCAGGTACCAGTCCTGCAGGGTACGGAGTTCTGCCAGGGTCTTGTTCTTTGCCAAGACGGCATACTGATAAACCCAACCAACACCGGTGGCATCCGGACCAATTTGGGGCGTAACACCCTTGGGCATCCGGCCGGCGGCAAAGTTGAGATATTCCAGGACCCTGGACCGGGCCCAGTAGATATCCGTTCCGTCCTCAAAGATGATGTAAACAAAGGAGGCGCCAAAGAACGAGAAGCCTCTAACCACCTTGGACTTCGGTACAGAGAGCATTGCCGAAGTTAGCGGATAGGTAACCTGATCCTCCACCACCTGGGGAGCCTGCCCGGGATACTCGGTATAGACAATAACCTGTACATCCGACAGGTCAGGCAGGGCATCAAGCGGTGTCCGTACGACAGCAACGACACCGGCAACAATGATGAATAGCGTGGCTAACAAGACCAGGAAGCGATTCCGCCCTGACCATTCAATGATTTTTGCCAACATCGCGCTGGGCTCCTTTTATTTTTCTCAGTGACCAGCGTGAGGATTGGCCTGGACTGGGACAGCGGCAACGGGGCTAATGGTGGTTACAACCCATTCTCCCGGACTGCGCTCCACAAACTCAAATTTGATGGGGGTCCCAGGTTTGAGGTCTTTGAGCAGAGATTGATTGGCCACCTTGAACTCCATCGTCATGGCAGGCCACTTCAGGCTCGGGATTGCCCCGTGGGCAAGCATCACGGTCCCTGCTTTAGCATCAAGGTCTTCAACCTTGCCCTCTGCCTTGTAGCCAACGCCTACAGGCTTATCTTGGCCTGCACCAGGAGAGGAGCTGCCATGGCCGGAATGACCGAATCCACCGACTACAGCCTTGAGGTTACTTTCCGCATCAATGAGGAAGTTGGCTGCAACAACAACCTGCTCACCCTCCCGAACTCCTTCGATTACCTCCACCCGGTTCTCACTCCGGGCACCAAGCTTTACGTCACGCGGCTCAAATCGACCTTCCTTCGCCTGGATCAGAACAATTTGCCGGGTACCACTATCAATTACGGCCGAGTTCGGGATAGTGACTACAGCACCCTTGGCAATAGTGGGGAGTTCTACCTGGGCAAACATGCCGGGCTTCAGCAGATTGCCAGGGTTGGGGAGTTCGAGCCGAACCGGAATGGTCCGTGTATCTGCCTTCAAGGTCGGATACACATAGGAAACGGTCCCTTCGAAGGTCTTTTCAGGGTAAGCGTTGATTTTTACTTTCGCTTTGGCACCGGACTTCACCCATCCAATATCTTGCTCAAAGACATCAGCAATCACCCAGACGGTGCCCAAATCAGTAATTTGGTAGAGCACATCCCCTGGAGCAAAGCGCATTCCCTGAACCGCCTTCTTTTCAGCCACAATGCCATTAACAGGAGAACGAAAAATCAGCGTACGTTTGGCATCGCCAGATTTGGTCAAGGATTTGACTTGTTCCTCAGAAATATCCCAATTTCGCAAGCGAGTCAGACTGGAGTCGGCTAACTGACGCATGCCAGACTGGGCAGCGTCATCAGCAGATTTCATGCTCTCTAGCCCTTGGGAAGCAATTGCGTACTCCCGCTGTGCCGAGACCAGTTCAGGGCTATAGACCTCAAACAGTGGTTGTCCCTTGCCAACCGCCTGTCCGGTCGCATTCACATAGAGGCGTTCGACATAGCCTTCATATTTTGGAGAAATAGCGTAAGTGCGGCGTTCATCGGGTTCGATTCTGCCAGCAGCCCGAACCACCTTATCAAGACTCTCAAGGGTCGCCGCTTCGGTTCGAACACCCAGCTTCTGAATCTTTTCCGTGCTGATCTTGATCTGGTTTGCTGAGGCCGGCTCGTCGTCCTGCTCCCCCTCATATACCGGGATGTAGTCCATCCCCATGGGATCCTTTTTTGGTACCTGGGAGGTATCCGGCAAACCCATCGGATTGCGGTAATAGAGAATCTTCCGCTCTGCCTTCCCAGAGTCAGTGGGGCTAGCCACGGTGTCGTGGGCATGGGGAGCATTTCCACTATTCTGTCCTGCCCAATACCCACCACCTGCAGCCAGAACAGCAACTACGGCAACTGAAATGACTCCCTTGTTCATAGTTCTTCTCCGAGAATACGTTCTACCTCAGCCAGACGTACTTGAGCCTCGGCACGGGACTTAATCTGGTTGAGTTTGGCCTGTCTGATTTGGCGCTGGGCATCCAGCAACGTGGTGAAATCCACCTTGCCAGTCTCATAACCAGCGAGGGCGGCCTTAAATGTCAATTCAGCCTGTGGCAGTAGGTTGTCTGTCGACAAACGCTCCGTCCGTACCGCAGCCTCCAGCGCTGCCAAACTCTCAGAAAGATCCGAGAGCAGTTGGTTAGCAGTTGCTTCGCGTCGGGCACGACTAGCCGAAACCATTGCTTCTGCCTCACGCTCCTGGGCACGGCGGCTGGCTTGTTGTAATGGGATATTGATTTCGAACATCAAATCCCATTGCTTCACATCATTTCCCATCTGGTTGGGAACAAGACCCAGGGTGAAATCGGGATATCGATTTTTGTAAGCCAGATCTCGGCTCTTCTCGGCGGCTTTGATGCGATGCCCTTCAGCCGAGAGCATCGGGTTCTTGGCCTCGGCCCGCTCTACTAGACTGGCGTAATCCAATTTGGCCGGCGGAGGCAAAGGGCGCAGGATTTCGGGAGATGCCAGGGACGCCGATGCCGGCCGTCCGAGCAGAGCATTCATCCGGGTAGTAAGGTGGTGATGCTCAGTTTCCAGGGCAATGAGTTCATTGCGCATTGCAGTTTGCTCAACCTGAGCACGAATAACATCCTGCTGGGCAGCCAATCCGTTTGCGTAGCGAACTCGAGCTATGCGCTCCAAGCGAACCATAAGATCCAATATTTCTTGGGTCAGGGTTTCATTGCGAGCTAGATAGTACAGTTGGGCATAGGTCGTCTTGATTTTGGCAGAAACCTCGCTCCAGACCCCGTAAGCACGCCCTTTGGCCCCAGCAGCCTCTAGTTCTGCAATTTCACGTTTGAGATCGCGTTTGCCGAACCACGGAACATCCTGCATCAGGGTATAACGAGCCGTACCAACACGGTTGGGGGCAAGCGTTGGGCTCTGAGCCCCCCCCTTTGTGATATCCATCAACTCGGTACGCAGCCGGGGGTCGGGCAAGGCGCCTGCCGGAACTATCCGCTCTGCTGCGGCATCGGCTTCGTAGCGCATGCTGGCAAATTCAGGATTGTTCTCCCGAGCAATCGAGAGAAGGCTCTCCACCGTGCTGCCCGGTTGAACCTGGGCTCCGGCACTTATGCTCCAGGCTGCAATAAGCGCGGCGCACAGGATGTTGCGCGAGGTTTTTATTGATTTCATGTTTGGACCCTCGTGGAAGTTTCCGATTACACCGCGCTCAAACTAGAGTCACCTAGTTTTGGGGCTCCAGGCGAACGATGGTCATCGCACCATCAATGTTTTCTGAGGCAAAGCGGATTTTCTGCCCTTCCTTCACCTTGCCAAGCCAAGATGCATCTTTGACCAGGAACGCCATAGTCATAGGAGGCATTCCATTCGGCAAAGCACCATGCGATACCGTCAGTTTTCCACCTGCCTTATCCACCTTTTTGACGATGCCATCAATCAGGGCAGATTGAGTGGCTTCCATGTGCATTCCACCGTGGCTGCCATGATCATCATGGCCAGATGCTGCCATACCAATAGCGGGCCCCAGCAGAGCAACGGCAACAAACGGAACAATCATCTTTTTCATGTCAATCTCCTAATTATGAACTCAGTGCTTGGCAAAAACCTTGTAGCTACCGTCAGGCATGACGAGTAGGGTGTCATACGGCTGCGGGTGATTAGTCTCCATACCCGGAGAGCCTTGGGGCATCCCGGGGACAGCAAGGCCGATGGCTTTGGGCTTTTCTTTAAGAAGGCGCTGAACATCTGCAGCAGGAACATGGCCCTCAATGGCATAGCCGCCAACTTTGGCGGTATGACAGGACCCAAACTTTTCGGGCATTCCGGTTGCCTTGCGTGCAGCAGGAACGTCGGTCACATTCTGGGTTGTTACATCGAATCCTGCCTTACGCATGTGTTCAACCCACTCCTTGCAGCAACCGCAGTAAGGACTCTTGAAGACTTCGACATGAGTAGAGGTTTGCGCGTAAGCAGCACCGGAAGCCGCCACAGCGGCGACCATTAGCAACTGCCGAAATGTCATTTGTAGGGTCATAACTGTCTAGCTCCTGCGTTGTAAGTCCCCAGTTTGAGGACTCGTCCCCTACAGTTGGCTGACTCGCGGATTACATTTTTGTAATCAATGGCTATGTACGTGGCCTGGACTGTGTTCATCTACCGAATGGTGGCTGGGACCACCACTGGCACCATGGGCATCCGGAATTCCAGAATGAGAATGGCCGTTGCTGGCACTCACCAGTTGCTGGTAACTATCGGTAGATTGCGTGGGGAGGACATTCAGGAAAGCAACCAAATCCCAAATAGCTGCATCATCCATCCCTCCTTTTGCCCAGGCAGGCATGCCGGAGGCCTTGATGCCATGTTTGATGATCCAGAAGTCCCGGGCGTCAGAACTCGGGTCATGGGCGTTTTCTCGCACTACCGATAGATTGGGCGGAGTGGGATATAGCCCTTGGCGGATTTCGCTATTTCCAGCACTGGGGGATAGATGGCAGTCGACGCACATGGCCTCGTAATTCCCCGCACCACGGCGGACTCGTTCAGGAGAGCCTAGATCCGCAGGAACATCTACTCCTTTAACCTCTCGGCTTATGGAACGCTCTCTTGCATAAGTGATGAGAGATGTCACTAACTCAGAATGGGGCTCATCCGCGGCAAAGGAGGGAAACCCCATGCTGATGGATGCTCCGACCACGCTTACAAATACTGCAGCTACGCCTACGACGGTAAGAAAGGGCTTTTGCATTGGAATGCGGTTATTTAGGAGTAACCAGGATTCTGGTAGATGCCGCATAACGAGGGACTGACATCAACATTACATTTATGTAATGCGGATGCTTTCTGGGTGATTTCAGCCTCACAATGCACCTATTCGACCTTCAGGAGAGTGATGTGAAGATACTGGTCGTAGAAGACGAACCCAAAACAGGTGACTATCTGCATAAGGGGCTCTCAGAAGCCGGGTTTGTAGTGGACCTAGCTCGGGATGGGTTCGATGGACTACATCTGGCCCTAACTGAAGCCTATGACTTGGCCATTCTCGACGTAATGCTTCCCGGTATTGATGGATGGCAGGTATTGCAAGGAATCCGTAAGGCCGGCAAGGAAATCCCCGTACTTTTCCTTACTGCTCGCGACTCGGTGGATGACCGGGTCAAAGGCCTAGAACTGGGGGCGGATGATTACCTCGTAAAACCCTTCGCTTTTGCAGAACTGCTCGCAAGAGTTAGAACGCTTTTGCGCCGTGGTACAAAGGCCCGCGAGGATGATGTTTTGCGAATTGCAGATCTGGAACTGGATCTTCGCCGGCGTCGGGTCACTCGTGGAGGGAGAAAGATCGACCTGACATCCAAGGAATTTTCCTTACTGGAACTTTTGCTACGCCGACGTGGCGAGGTGCTGCCCCGATCCCTCATCGCATCCCAGGTCTGGGATATGAATTTCGACAGCGACACCAATATTATTGAGGTCGCCATTCGTCGCTTGCGGTCCAAAGTGGACGACGGATTCGAGCTAAAGCTGATCCGGACAGCACGAGGCATGGGGTATGTGCTGGAGGATGGGGAATGAAGCCCTTAGGCAAGAAGTCTATAACGCTTCGGCTAACACTACTTTTTACTGTTGTTTCCGCCCTGGTGCTGACAACACTTGGGCTAGCGGTTGGTGCTCTGGTTGAGCGCCACTTTGAAGAAATGGACACAGAACTGTTGGTGGGGAAGTTCGAGCTCGTCGGCCATGCTCTATGGGAGCACAGTCAGAGTGCCTTGAGTGACCGACTGGACGCAGCACTGGTTGGGCATCACGGACTGGCAGTAGCTATTTGGGATGCTTCCGGCAAGCCGATTTATTCCCATGGCAGTGTTGATTTTCCATCGATCATGAAGGTGCCAGGCACTGACCTTAGAACTCACCCTAAGCTCTGGCGAAATGAAGATGGGCAGCTTTTTCGAGGCATATCCGGCACTGTTACTGGAGGTGCCATCGTTGCAGTCTCCACTGAATTGCAAGTCCATGAACATTTCATGCACTCTTTCAATAAGACGTTCTGGGGTTTAGTCGCCTTGGCCGCGATAGCTAGTGGTCTATTCGGCTGGCTGGCTGCCAGAGGGGGGCTTTCCCCCTTACGGGAAATATGCCGCGATACTGCGGGGATTACGGCCGACCACTTAGACCGCCGGCTGACTGCAGAAGACTTCCCCATCGAACTTGCGGAAGTAGCTAGGACGCTAAATGAAATGCTCGGTCGCCTTGAGGCGTCCTTCCGTCGACTCTCCGAATTTTCCTCTGACCTTGCACACGAGTTGCGCACACCAGTTAGTAACCTCCTTACCCAGACACAAGTCACACTATCGAAAACTCGCACTGCCGAGGAATATCGAGAGGTATTGGTATCGAACTCCGAAGAATTCGAGCGGCTTTCCCGAACCATCGCAGATATGTTGTTTCTGGCTAAAGCTGAAAACGATCTAGTTGTGCCGGAACTTGGGCCGCTGAACTTGCGTGAGGAAACCGATGACTTACTGGAGTTTTATGAAGCTCTGGCGGATGAAAGGGGCGTAACCCTATCCATCAAAGGAGAGGCTTCCGTAGCAGGTGATAGGTTGATGCTCCGGCGAGCTATTGGCAACTTGCTATCCAATGCTTTCCGACACACCCCTAGGAGTGGCGTCATTGCCGTGTTGCTAACAAACGTCGATGGAATGGCAACTATCAGCATTAGCAATACAGGCCAAACTATCTCTCCGGAGCATCTTCCTCGATTATTTGACCGCTTTTATCGGGCCGATCCGTCAAGGCAACGGGACTCCGAAGGAGCGGGCTTAGGCCTCGCTATTACGCGATCTATCCTGCGCGCCCACGGAGGCAATGCGACGGTGCGCTCTGAGGATGGATTGACAACCTTTGAACTACGGCTGCCATCTATTCAGCAGTAAGCAGCCTGCCACTACTTAAGCATTCTCGACCCTGAGGGGCATATAGCCAGCTTCAGAAATTGCACCTTCCACCTCTTCAACACTAACGCTTACTGATTCAATAGATATCAGATGCTGTTCCAGAGTGATTGTGATCTTGGCATGTTTGTCCAGATCCCGAAGCGCCTGGGTGAGCTTGCTGACGCAATGGCCACAGGTCATGTCATCAACTTTGAAGGTAATCACGGTTTTCTCCTTTCATTTTTTGGGAAGTTACCCTGACCACTTTCTTCCTTCCTACAGGGGGAAGGTCAACTCCGTGATGTCGCTATTTGGATGAAGTCGATTTTTTTAGTTTGAACCGTTGACCTTCCCACCATGGGAATCTTCAGCATAGGCGCTATAACGCTTCTGGAGAGTTCCATGTCTGCCTTTACTTCAACTATTCGCACTACGAACCACACCCTTTTAGTCGACGGGATGAGTTGTGCCTCCTGTGTCGCCCGGGTGGAGAAAGCCCTTTTAAAGGTGCCTGGAGTGCAAGAGGCTTCAATAAATTTGGCCTCTGAAAAGGCGACGGTGATCACGTTGCCCGACGTATCGTTTGCCACGCTTGCCGCAGCCATTGGGAAAGCCGGGTATGCCGCCAGCCCCGAGACAGCTGGAGAAGTTCCCGCTGTGAAGCGACGTTTTCCGGAATGGTGGCCGGTCGCAGTTAGTATCGTCCTTACACTTCCGCTACTTGCACCGATGCTGCTTGAGCTCCTGGGGAAGGAATGGATGTTGGATGGCTGGTGGCAACTTGCCTTGGCAACCCCCGTTCAGTTCTGGCTGGGCTTACGGTTTTACCGGGCCGGGTGGAAGGCAGTTCGGGCCCGTGCCGGCAATATGGACCTATTGGTGGCCCTGGGAACTTCTGCTGCCTATGGCTTATCGGTGTATCTGCTTTGGAGAAATGCAGATACCAGAATGCCCCATCTTTATTTTGAGGCATCTGCGGCTGTCATCACTTTGGTGCTTCTGGGGAAATGGCTGGAAGCACGAGCCAAGCGACAAACTACCGACGCTATAAGGTCCCTTAACGCACTTCGCCCAACGGTGGCTCGCGTCCTGATAGAAGGGCAGGAAGTCTCTATTCCTGTCCAGCAAGTTGCAATCGGAGACAAGGTGGTGGTACGGCCAGGAGAGCGGATCCCAGTGGATGGGACTGTCATCAATGGACAAAGCCACGTCGATGAAGCTCTGATTACCGGAGAAAGCCTCCCTATCGCGAAGGCTCCTGGTGATCAGGTGACAGGCGGATCGGTGAATGGTGAAGGATTAATGGTTCTGCGAACCATCGCCATCGGTACAGAAACCACTCTAGCCCGCATCATCCGGATGGTGGAATCTGCGCAAGCAGCCAAAGCTCCGATTCAGCGTATCGTTGATCGAATCAGCGCTGTCTTCGTACCAGTAGTCCTTTCCATCGCCATACTGACATTTATCGTTTGGGTGCTACTCCTGGCGGACTGGGAGGTCGCATTGATCAATGCGGTAACAGTCTTAGTGATTGCCTGTCCATGCGCCCTTGGCCTTGCCACCCCTACCTCAATAATGGCGGGTACCGGTGTGGCGGCCCGACATGGCATCCTGATCAAAGACGCTGAAGCACTCGAAATTGCCCACTCGGTGACAGCCGTTGCTTTTGATAAGACGGGAACATTGACGGAGGGAAAGCCAATGCTGGTCGCTGTCGAGGCTGTTGAAGGCATGGACAAGAACAACATCCTTCAGTTGTCGGCTGCGCTGCAAAAGACCAGTGACCACCCCTTGGCCCATGCTGTCCTGGAAATGGCCAAATCACAACGACTAGCAGTACCCGACACGGTGAATGCCAAAGCCCTTCCTGGACGTGGAGTGCAAGGAGTAGTTGGTGGGGAAATCCTGATGCTGGGTAGCACCCGACTAATGTTGGAGTCTGGAACAGCCCCCGCTCGACTACTGGAACGTGCGGCTGCCCTTGAAAAGCAAGGGCGAACTATCTCCTGGCTACTTCGTAGCCGCGGAAATGAAACAGAGACATTGGGCCTTCTAGCTTTTGGTGATGCTGTGAAAGGTGCTTCTTACCAAGCGGTGGCCAACTTGCATAAGCTAGGCATCAAAACAGTGATGTTGACTGGGGATAATCAGGGAAGCGCCAACGCCGTTGCCGAGAATCTGGGTATTGATGAAGTCTGGGCTGGATTGTTGCCAGAGGATAAGGCCTCAATCATTCAGGACCTCCGTGACCGTGGATACGTTGTGGCAATGGTTGGAGATGGACTGAACGATGCTCCCAGTTTGGTCGCCGCTGATGTTGGGCTCAGCATGTCCACTGGGACCGATGTGGCGATGCAGGCAGCCGGAATCACCTTAATGCGAGGAGACCCCCGCCTGGTTGCCGATTCTCTCGATGTTTCTCGCCGCACTTACGGAAAAATCAAACAGGGTCTTTTTTGGGCTTTTGCTTACAACATCCTCGGTATTCCCCTCGCAGCTGCCGGAATGCTAAGTCCTGTTGTTGCAGGGGCAGCGATGGCATTCAGTAGTGTTAGCGTAGTAATGAATGCGCTATTACTTCGCCGCTGGCGTAGCGCCAGTGATATCAGACATCCTGATTGAATCTAGCCAGGGAGCTAAAATGAATATTGGAGAGGTAGCAAAGGCCGCCGGCATCTCGACCAAGATGATTCGTCATTATGAGAGTGTAGGGTTGTTGCCACCGGCCAGTAGGACTGCGGCGGGCTACCGCCAATACGGATTAGCTGACATCCGGACCCTGCAGTTTATTCGTCGATCTCGAGATCTCGGATTCTCCATTGATGAAATTCGGAATTTGCTAAGTCTTTGGCAGAACCGAGACCGTACCAGCCGCGAGGTAAAAGCCCTGGCCAAGGAGCATCTAGACGAGCTCGAAAATAAGCTCCAAGAGCTTCTTGCAATGAAAAAGGCGCTCCAGCATCTAGTCAGTTGTTGCCAAGGAAATCACCGGCCCGATTGCCCCATCCTGGAAGAACTGGCTGGCGATAGTAACCATCTTTCCATGACGGGTCTTAGTCTATCGCCGTAGCTTCAGAACGATTGAGGGAAATGCGCTGAGCCAAGGAATTGGTCAAATGCATGGAACTACGCCTAGGTAATTAGGGGAATGAGGCGTTCTGATTGCCTTTTGTACTAGCAAAAGTAATTCCGCCCTTTCATTGCGGATTCCGGCCACTCATGACCACTCGTTCCGATTGGACGTGATCACCGAGACCAGTTCGAGATGACCGAGTGGACCGGTGATCATGATGACCGGACCGGCGCCGTGACCGGCAATCGGGCGCCACGCTCACCGGTCCGGTCATCATGATCACTCCTTGCGCATACGCTGCTTCGCCTGGAACTTCCTCATCGACTCCCCCTTCAGTGAGATTCGGTGCGACTGATGCACTACCCGATCAAGAATCGCGTCGGCGACCGTGGGGTCGGGGAAGAAACCGTGCCACTGATCAGTCGGGTACTGGCTGGTGATCAAGAGCGAACTGCTACGCATCCGCCGGTCAACCACGTCGAGCAGCACCTGCGCCGCTTGCGGCGTAATGGTTCCGAGACCAAAGTCGTCGATGATCAGAAGGCTCGGCTTGATCAGGTTGGCCTTGAGTTTCGGTAGCGACCCGTCATGAGCCGCAACGGCGATGTCGCCATAAAGATCACTGGCCCGGTAGAAAGCCACCGGCAGCCGCAATCGGCACACTTGGGCACCAAAGGCACACGCCAGCCAGGTTTTCCCGACCCCGGTGGCGCCAATAATGATCAGGTTCAATTGCTGACGAACCCACTCGCAATTTGCCAGCGATGCGACCACTGACTTGTCGATTCCGCGCGCCGGGCGGTAATCCGCGTCCTCCAGAGATGTGGTTTCTGGGAACCCGGCGCCCTGCACCAAACGCTTCAGTTTCTTTGACTCGCGCTCGGATGCCTCGTGCTCCACCAGCAAGCCGAAACGGTCGTCAAAGCTCAATTGATGCAACTTTGGTTGCTGGAGTTGGCTGGAATAGGCTTCGGCCATCGAGGTCAGGCGAAGTTCGCGCAGCCGGGTAATCGTTTGCTGTACGCTGCTCATGCGCCTTCTCCGTAATACGCCGCACCGCGGACGTTGTCGTGTGACAGTCGACCGGCAACGTCCTCCACGGGCTTGCTCCGTTTGTCCGGGGACTGTTTGAGGATCGACTCCAGGCTGCGGAGCGCGGTGATATTGAGGGGCAAGGCATAGGCGCAGGCTTCGTCAAAGCGGGCATCGCCATGCAGCCGAGCCATTTCCCGCATGCGACGCGCGGCCTTCAGACCATTCACGGCATCCGACCGGTTTTCCAGGTGATGCCGGATCATCGCCGCCGCGTTCGGCCCCGCCGATTCGGCCCAAAGCGTGAGCGCTTTCGGCTCACCCTCCAGCACCCGAACATGCGCGACCGGCCGGTGCTCGGGAAGCGTCTTGACCTCCCCAGCGGCCTCGACCATCGTGTGGAGCGCTACTCGCCGTCCCCGGTGCATGACCTCCAGCATCGCCGCCGTGTAACGCAGGTCAACCCGCTGCCCCCGCAGTTCGGACGGCACCGAGTAGAAGCAGCGCTCGTGCTCGACGTGGTAGTCATCGCCCACCCGGACCCCATAGCGCCAGTCGCACAGCTCGAAAGGCATGGCCGGCAGCGGTTTGAGCGCGGCCTGCTCGGTGCTGTCGAAACGCTCCTGGCGTGTCCCCGGCATTTTTTTGAACGGGTGAGCGTTCATCTGCGCGGTCAGACGCCGAAGCTCGATATTCAAGTCTTCGAGACTGAAGAAGTCGTGATCGCGCAGGGCGAACAGCACCCAGCGCTGCGCGATCTGCACGCCGACTTCAGCCTTGGCCTTGTGCTTCGGTTTCCGGGCGCCGGTCGGCAGGGCTGCCGTATCGTAGTGACGCAGACACTCCCGGTAGGCCGGATTGATCACCACGCGATCTTTCTCGCGGCGCCACACTGCCGCTTTCAGGTTGTCGGGCACCACCCATTCCGGCGCGCCGCCCAGCGCGTTGAAGCAATCGACGTGGCACCTCACCCAGTCCGCCGTCGTTTGCGAGGCGACCGCCTGCAAATACGTTTGGTTCGAGTAGCCGAGCACCGCCACGAAGATTTGGGCGTAGGTCGAAGGACCGCCCTTGCGATCCTTGATTTCCATGGTCCGCCCGGCGAAGTCGACGAAGAGCTTTTCTCCCGGTCGGTGAACGCGACGCATCACGACGTGCAGACTTTTCGTCCAGCGCCGGTAGCGATCGGTGAACTGCGAGTAGCCAATGCCAGTCGGGCACTGGGCACGCCACTCCTGCCACAGTTGCTCCAAGGTTGCGTCTGGCCGTTGCATCTCGGCATGGACCGACGCCCAATCCGGCGACTCTTTGCGCTTGGCGATCGTGTGGTCGCCGGTCCCCAGGGCGGCACACCAAGCATCGTCGTCGAGAGACTGAAGATCGGCCCAAGGGGCGCGATGATTCTTCAGGGCATGGCGCATCGACCGAACGGTGTTGGCCGACAAACCAAGCGCACGACCGATCGCCCGGTTGGACTGGGACGTGTCGTAGTAATGCAGACGCGCAATTTCGCGCTGAAGGTGAACAGGTAAACGCATGGGTGAGACTCCTTACATGATGGCCCAGTGGATCTGTCTGGGCCGTACGAAGGCACCCCGCACGCTCCTGGTCGCCTCGGTTTAACCTTGACGAACGAGAACACGCAGCTCATACTTTCGGCAACAAGTCCCCACTTGACCGGCAGTACATGCTGGCGCAACGCCCGAGGCAGTCCCCTCGGGCGTTGGCGTTTCTGGGTGTCGAAATCGACTACGAGTGCTTGGCGCTCCTTTCATGCATAGATGCCTGCGCGCGCGTTTCTGCGAGCCAATCGGCCACATCCTGCGTCAGCGCGAACCATCCCCGACGGTTCGGAACCATAAAAAGCGGAACGGTAATTTGGCTGCGGCGGCGGGCTTGACGCAGCGACGCGACGCTGCGGTGCCCCAGCGCTGCGGCCAAATGCTCGCCACCCAGCAACGGTCCGTGCAGACGTAGCAGCGACTCACGCAACTGCGTTTTCAGGTCGGCCGGTGGTATTGAGGTCTCAGGCAGGGCGCTCATCGGTCTGATCAGTTGATTTGTCACGCAGTGTTCGCGACAGCCCACTTTTATTCCACCCGAAGCGATAATTGGATTTTCGTTACTCCAGAAAGTGATCATGCCAACCGTCGTGAAGCCGCGTGGTCGCGGACGCCCTCCGACCCATCCTGTCGATCGTGTCCGGACGAAATTGTGGTTCAACGCCGTCAAGCAATCCTCGGGAATGTCCTCGGCCTATGCGCTCGAAATGGCCTTCGATGGCGACCGCATCCGCAAGCGCGTTACAGATGTCGCTCGGCCGCGCAAGTGGGATGGCTACCAGAAGGGCGCGTCGGTGCCGAGCGACAAGCCAGGGCCGAGGAACGTGGTTGAACAGGCAGAAGCAATGTTCCCTGGCACAGCGCGCTGGTTCCGCAGCCCCCTGTGGGCCTCCTTGCGGGGCGAGGCATTCGATTCCCGGATGATCGAGGACGCCCTGCGCGGACTGGAACCGGAGGTCGTCTCGGTGCTGTTCGAAGCCGAGCCACGAGAACACGAGAAAGCGCCGAGGCAACGCCCCTTCGATGCGAACAGCGTCAAACAACTGTTGGACATCGGAAGCTTCGACGCGCTCGTGGCGGCCGTGCTGTTGGTCGGCCTCTCGGAGGCCATCGCCTCACCGGAACTGCGCGAACGCGCGCTTCACGTCTACGTGGAGATCCAGGCACCCTTGCGGCAGATGCCGGACATGGACGGGATTTATCCTGAACTCTTTTCACTGATCGACCACCGCTGCAAGCACTGGGTCTATACCTCGTCCAATCAGCGTATGGACGTGGTGATCTTCTGGCAGGGCGTGGCGAAAGAACACGCCAAACGACTTCGCGAACCAGACAATGCCACGCCGCCGAGCGGGGAAACCTGATGAGCGTCAGCATGCGATCACCATCTTGCTGTTAGAAACCACGCCGCCATGCGTTTCCTGCTCGCTTTCGTCCTCTCGGTGTGCTTGTCATTCAATGCCGCCTATGCGGCAGGGAGTGACGTGTGCGACACGCTTGAGGCGGGAACGAGCGGGAGGGCGGTTTCCCTGAATTCAGAGCACGAAGAGCATTTCGGTCATCACTTGCATGACCATCAATACACGCCGGATGCCCACGCCAAGTCGGCCCCGCCAAGACCCATAGCTGGCAAGGCATCGGAAGCAGTTGCTCAGCGCGTCAGCTTCACTTCGACCGCCTTTTCGATCGGCGGATAACAAAGTCCGATCTGCTCATTGCATCCCTGATAGGTTGCCTGCACCGTGAGCGCCTTTACGGTCGGAGCCCGGTCGAGCGTGATTTCGATACGGACCGGAGCCTTGTACACCTCGGTCAGGCCGAAGTACGGGTCGTTTTTCTGCTCGCCAACAGGGAGCGTGAGCTGCCTGATCGAAACACCGCTTGCATTGCGTAAGGCGATGCGCGTCTTGTCCTTGTAGAGGTAATGCCTCTTTGCCGGAATGATCTCGGCCACCAGAGTCGTGGGATTCTTCAACGAGACCTTGAACTTAAATGCTTCGTCGGGTGGGAGCGGCTGCGCGGAGGCATGGCCGAGACGCGACAGGCTCAGCAAGAAGAGCGTCGCGATTGCGATCCGAGGCAAGCTGTAGAAGCGTGGTTGCGTCACTGGAAACTCCTGGTGGATGAGTGGAATAATGTGCGATGGCAGACTTTTGGCCGCCCCGGTTAAGAGGCTACGTCTCGGCATGACGCCGCTGGTTTTTCGCCGAACCGTATAGAAGGAGCAGGACGCCCAGGACGATCGCCGAGTCGGCCAGGTTGAACGCCGGCCAATGCCATCCGGCCAGGTGGAAATCGAGGTAGTCGACGACGGCGCCGTGCAGCAAACGGTCCGTTGCGTTGCCCAGCGCTCCCCCCAGGACCAGGCTGTATCCGCCCGCCTCGAATCGTCGCAAGGTCTGGCGCAGGAGCAGGAAGGTCAAGAAGGCCGAAACGGCAAGGGCGAGCACCATGAAGAAATAACGCTGCCATCCACCGGCACCGGCCAAAAAACTGAACGCGGCGCCCGGGTTCAGAACATGGACGAGGTTGAAGAATGGCGTGAGCGGTTCGCTCGCACCGTAGGGGAGCGAAGCGACAATTTGCCGCTTGGCCACCTGGTCGGCGAGCATTACCCCGACGGCCAGCACAAGCCATCGCCATCGGTGGCCGAAGGCCCCTCTTCTCATTGACGTCCACAGGTAGCGCTCGCTCATTGCCGTTCTCCTTCTCCGGCGGCCGTGACCGCCTTGCGCGGGTCTTGCAAAATAGCCAGCGCGGCGCTCGCGAGGCCGACGGCGTAACCCGCGACTATGTCGGCGGGGAAATGCGCGCCGAGCCAGATTCGCGAAAGGCCAACGCCGAGTGCAAACAGCGCGGCCGTGAGCTGCCCCGGCAGACCGATCAGCGGCCACAGGCTCGCCGCCAGGAGCGCCGCGAACGCGGCGTGGCCACTGGGCAGGCTGTATTCCCGCTCTCCTGCCGCGACGACATCGACATGGATGGCGCTCGGCGCCAATACCGCTGCCGGCCGTGGGAAGTCCAGTGCCAGCTTGAGACCTGCCGTGAGCACGAACGCGATGGCCGCCCCGACGAGCAGCCGCTTGAGCTGCATCAGCACCTGCGCCGCCATGCTGCTGTTCGCCTGCCGCAGCAGCAAGGCGACCGCCAGCCAGCCGCCTGCGACCAAGGGCAGGTTCCAGTAACTGCCGATGCGCGAGAGCCATTCCATGAACTCATCCAGACGGCCGGGCGGATGCAGATTGATGGCCTGAAAAAGCCATACGTTGGCGCCGCCCCAGTCGTAGAGGAACTCCTTGGCGGTCACTTGCGCAGCAGCCTCAGCCCGTTGGCGACGACAATCAGGCTCGCCCCCATGTCGGCAAACACCGCCATCCACATTGTCGCGTGGCCGGTGAAGGTGAGCGCGAGGAACGCCGCCTTGATTCCCAGCGCGACGACGATGTTCTGCTTCAACACGCGTGCGGTAGCGCGGGACAAGCGCACGAAGGTCGGCAGCTTGCGCAAGTCGTCGTCCATCAAGGCGACATCGGCGGTTTCGATCGCGGCGTCGGCGCCGGCGGCGCCCATGGCGAAGCCGATGTCGGCCCGCGCCAGCGCCGGTGCATCGTTGATGCCGTCCCCCGCCATGCCGACGGTGTCACCCGACGACACAAGTTGTTCGATCTCCCGCATCTTGTCTTCCGGGAGCAGGCCGCCCAGGGCCCGATCGATGCCGACCTGGTCGGCAATCGCCTGGGCGGTGTGCTGGTTGTCGCCGGTCAGCATCACCGTCCTGACTCCCATCGCATGCAGGTCGGCGATCGCCTGCCGGCTGCTGCCCTTGACCGTGTCGGCGACGGCGAAGAGGGCCAGGACGCCGGTTTCGCCGACCAGCATGACGACAGTCTTGCCCTGACCTTCGAGCGCCGAAAGACGCGCTTCCAGCTCCGGCGAGCCGGCGCCCAAGTCCTGGACCAGGCGGTGGTTGCCCAAGTGGAAGACCGCGTCGTCGATGCGTCCGCGCACCCCGCGCCCGGGCAAGGCCGAGAACTCGTCGACCTCACGCAGCTTCACTCGGTCCGCTCGGGCGGCAAGGGCGAGGGCCTGCGAAACGGGGTGATCGGAGCGTGCCGCGAGGCTGGCGGCAAGCCCCTTCGAACGCACGCCGTCGGCGTCTTGCCATGGCTCGAAATCGGTCTGCCTCGGCTTGCCGTGCGTGAGGGTGCCGGTCTTGTCGAGGGCCAGCCAGGTGAGCTTGCGCCCCTTTTCCAGGTACACGCCGCCCTTGACGAGAATGCCGTGCCGGACGGCGGCCGCGAGGCCGCTGACGATGCTCACTGGAGTGGAGATGACCAGCGCGCAGGGGCAGGCGATCACGAGCAGAACCAGGGCCTTGTAGATCCAGTCGAGCCAGGCTCCGCCTTGCACGAGCGGGGGCAAGACCGCCACGGCCAGGGCGACGGCGAAGACGGCGGGGGTGTAGTAACGGGCGAACTGATCGACGAAGCGCTGCGTTGGCGCGCGACTACCCTGGGCCGCCTCCACCGCATGGATGATCCGCGCCAGCGTTGAATTGGTCGCCCCCGCCGTGACCTTGTATTCGAAGGACCCCGACTGGTTGATGGTGCCGGCGAAGACCGCGTCACCTGTCGCCTTCTCAACCGGGAGGCTCTCGCCGGTGATCGGAGCTTGATCGACCGTGGAACGGCCCTGCAGCACCTCGCCGTCCAGTGCAATGCGCTCGCCGGGCTTGACGCGGACGCGGCTGCCGACCTGCACCGCGCTGGCCGCCACTTCAGCCCAGCTTCCGTCGGGCTGCTGCACGGTGGCCTGCTCCGGCGCGAGTTCCAGCAGGCGATGGATCGCCTGCCGGGCCCGATCGAGCGACCGGGCCTCGATGACTTCGGCCAGTGCGAACAGCACCATGACCATCGCCGCTTCCGGCCAATGGCCGATCAGCATGGCGCCGGTGACCGCGATCGACATCAGGGCGTTCATGTTCAGATTGCGGTTCCTGAGCGCAATCCAGCCCTTCTTGTAAGTGGACAGCCCGCCGCTGAAGATCGCGAACAGGGCCAGCGCGAGGACGGCCCAGTGATCGCCGCCGATCAACCAGGAGGCCAACTCCGCAAGCGCTGCCGCCGCGCCGGATGCCACAAGCGGCCACCAGTTTGTGCGCGGCGCGACGGGCGCGCGCTGGCGTCCCGAAGCCGCTTCCATCACCTCGGCCTTGAATCCGATTGACCCAAGCGCAGCCATCATGGCAGGCAACGCCTCGGGCACGTGGCTGACCCGAAGCGTGCGCTGCATGAGATTGAAGTCCAGCCCGGAGACCGCGGGCAGGCCGGAAAGCTTGCCGCGAATCAGTGCCTCTTCCGTCGGGCAGTCCATGTTCTCGATCCGCAAGACCGTCTGCGATGCGCCCGGCTGGACTTTTTCTAGCATTGGTCGCTCGACCGGGGTGGCGACGCAACCGCATCCCTTCGAATTGCAAGCGCTCATGGCAACTCCTTATTGATCCAAGTCATTGCCCATTAGGCACCCTGTAGTTACTATAGGGTCAAGAGGAGAACAGTATGGGCATCAAGATTGGCGACCTGGCCAGACTCACCGAATGCCAGGTCGAGACGATTCGTTACTATGAGAAAGAGGGGCTACTGCCTTCGCCGCCCCGTAGCGTGGGCAACTTCCGCCTCTATGGCGAGGCGCACGTGGAACGGTTGCAGTTCATCCGGCACTGCCGTTCGCTCGGCATGACGCTGGCCGACGTCCGGACATTACTGGGGTATCGCGACACTCCGAGCGAAGACTGTGGCGCAATCAACGCGCTTCTGGACCAACATATCCGGCAGGTTGAAGTCCGCGTCACCGAACTCATCCAGCTGAAAGGTCATTTGACGGCCTTGCGCGACAGCTGTGCCGGCGCCCGGCCAACCCCGGCATGCGGAATCCTGGAGGGGCTCGCGGATTGTTCGTCTCATCGAGGTGCCGGGCAAGCCACGCGACACGGCTGATACTTCAGGTCACTTGTTGTCGGCGACTGCGGCACGCGATGTTCGTCGCTTCGGACTGCCGTCTTATTCAACCGAGTAGATGCGCGACGGCTCACCTGCTTTGGGCAAGGTATACACCTTGAGCGTGCCGGCAACGTGCGGCCCCATGCCGGGAGCACTGGCCGGCATGCCCGGAATGGTCAGGCCGCGCACCGCAGGCTTCTCGGCCAGCAGCTTCTTGACCGCCGACGCCGGGACGTGGCCCTCCACGAGGTAACCGCCAACCTGCGCGGTATGGCAGCTCGCCAGGGTCGGCGGGACGCCGAGCCGCTCGCGTTCCCCGGGCAGATTCCGCGTATCGATCTGCCGTACTTTGAAACCGGCGTCCTGCAGGTGCTTGACCCATTCGGTGCAGCAGCCGCAATCGGGATCTTTGTAGACGGTTACTTCAGGCAGTTGTGCAGCAAGCGCACTCTGCAGCGCCAGGGCCGTAAGCAGGCCCGCAACCAGGGTTCGCATCAGGGATCTCCAAGAGGGCGCGATAATCGAACAGGAAGCAGAGTGTAGCGTTGCGCACTAGTTCTCGGCTTCGTCGTCTATTGAAAACCCTACAGCAGCCACAGAGTCAAGCGCTGCTTCTTACGGCAACGCCGCCATCACCCGCGAGAGCTTCTGCCGTACCTCGGCGGCCAACTGCGTTATCTCGGGCTTTCCAACCAGTTCAAGCACCGCGTTCGGGTCCATGAACTCCACGCGCACCCGGTTCGCTTCGTCCTCGCGCACGACGACGTTGCAGGGCAGCAGCAGGCTTTTTGAGCAGTGGCTGGCAAGCACGTTGCTCGCTGCCGGGTTCTATGGGGTCGCACGAAGCACAGCCGCTGCAAGGCTCCCGTGTCGAACACGCCATAGCCGCCTGCGGTGCGCGCGGACGGGCGCAGCAATCCGCGCAGCAGGTAGTCGCGCACGACATGCACGCTCACGCCGGCATCCTGAGCCAGGTGCGACACCGTCTAGGCGTTCATCGAACACCTCCTTTTCCTCAGCCGGCGCAGCAGGACAGTTGCTTCACGTCCTTGTTGAAGGTCTGCGCCGCGAGCTTGAGTCCCTCGACCATGGTCAGGTAGGGAAACAACTGGTCGGCCAGCGCCTGCACGGTCATCCGGTGGCGGATCGCCAGTGCGGCCGTCTGGATCAGTTCGCCCGCTTCCGGGGCCACCGCCTGGACGCCGATCAGCCGCCCCGTGCCGGCTTCCGCCACCAGCTTGATGAAGCCGCGCGTGTCGAAGTTGGCGAGCGCCCTCGGCACGTTGTCCAGCGTCAGCAGCCGGCTGTCGGTCTCGATGCCGTCGTGGTGCGCTTCGGCTTCGCTGTAGCCCACCGTCGCCACCTGCGGATCGGTGAACACCACCGCCGGCATCGCGGTCAGGTCCAGCGTCGCGTCACCGCTGGTCATGTTGATCGCGGCGCGGGTGCCAGCCGCCGCCGCCACATAGACGAACTGCGGCTGGTCGGTACAGTCGCCGGCAGCAAAGATGTGCGGCGCGCTCGTTCGCATGGCGCAGTCGATGACGATGGCCCCTTGCGGGTTGACCTGGATACTCGCCGCCGAGAGGTTCAGGCTGCGCGTGTTCGGCGCGCGGCCGGTGGCGACCAGTAGCCGGTCGGCACGCGGCTCGCCGTGCCCGGTGGTGAGCACAAATTCCCCGTCCGCATAGGCAACATGGCTCGCCTGGGTATGGTCCAGCACCTTGATGCCTTCGGCGCGGAAGGCGGCCGTGACGGCTTCGCCGATGGCCGGATCTTCGCGGAAGAACAGCGTATTGCGCGCCAGGATCGTGACCTGGCTGCCCAGCCGGGCGAAGGCTTGCGCCAGCTCGACAGCGACCACCGACGAGCCGATGACGGCCAGCCGCTCAGGGATCGTGTCGCTCGCCAGCGCCTCGGTGGAGGTCCAGTAGGGCGTGTCCGCAAGGCCCGGGATCGGCGGAATCGCTGGGCTCGCGCCGGTGGCAATCAGGCAGCGGTCGAAGTTCACCTCGTGCGTGCTGCCGTCAGCGGTCGCCACGGTCAGCGTGCGCGCGTCCTTGAACCGGGCCTCGCCGCGCAGCACGGTGATGGCCGGGGTGCTTGCCAGGATGCCTTCGTACTTGGCGTGGCGCAACTCCTCGACGCGGCCTTGTTGCTGGGCCAGCAACCGGTCGCGCAGCACGGTCGGCGCTGCGGCGGGCAGACCTTCATCGAACGGGCTTTCGCGGCGCAGATGGGCGATGTGCGCGGCGCGGATCATGATCTTGGAGGGCACGCAGCCGACATTGACGCAGGTGCCGCCAATGGTGCCCCGCTCGATCAGCGTCACGCGCGCGCCTTGCTCGACGGCTTTCAGCGCTGCGGCCATCGCCGCGCCGCCGCTGCCGATCACAGCCACGTGCAGCGCCTGCTCACCGTCACCACGCTTCGTATCGCCGCCCAGCCAACCCAGCGCCTTGCCCAACAGGCCGCCAGCGGGCTTGCCTGGCGTGTCGGAAACCCGTGCTCGGTAGCCGAGCGCGGCGACGGCTGCGACCAGCGGGTCCAAACCCACACCCGCGTCCACCTTGATCTCGGCCTGCCGCTGCGGATAGGACACCGAGGCCGCGCGCACGCCAGGTACATTCGTCAAAGCCTGCTGGACGTGCTCAGCGCACGACGTGCAGGTCATGCCGTCGATGTGAAGGGTGATCGCCTCGGCCATGATCACGCCCTCACTGCTTCACGGTGGCGGGGTAGCCCGCGTTTGCGGTGGCCTTGGTCAAGGCGTCGGCATTGGTCTTGGCGTCGTCGAAAGTCACGACGGCTTCCCGTTTCTCGAAGCTGACCTCGGCCTTCTCGACGCCGGCGACCTTGGACAGGGCCTTCTTGACCGTGATCGGGCACGCCTCGCAGGTCATGCCGGGTACGGACAGGGTGACGGTCTTGGTGGCGGCCCAGGCAGGCGCACTCAGGGTGGCGGCCAGGGAGATCAGGGCGGCAAGTTTCTTCATGGCAATCTCCTTTCAGTAGAACAGCGGCAGGACGTAGGGAAAAGCGAGGGCAACCAGGACTAGGGCGGCCACGATCCAGAAAACCACCTTGTAGGCCGTCCGCACTTGGGGCACGGCGCAAACATCGCCGGGCTTGCAGGCATGGGCTGGTCGGAAGATGCTGCGCCAGGCGAAGAACAGCGCGATGAGTGCCGCGCCGATGAAGAACGGTCGGTACGGTTCCAGCACAGTCAGGTTGCCGATCCACGCGCCCGATAAGCCGAGCGCGACCAGCACGAGGGGGCCGAGGCAACAGGCCGAGGCGAGGACGGCCGCGACGCCGCCGGTCGCCAGTGCGCCGCAGCCGTTCTTGGGTTCCGACATAAGGTTCTCCTTCCGGGACTTTGCTTAATGCTGTAACGTTACTTCCGTAGTCAACTACGGAGTCAAGCATGACGGAGAACGCTTTGGAGAACCTGACCATCGGGGCCTTCGCCAAGGCGGCCGGCGTCAACGTGGAGACCATCCGCTTCTATCAGCTCAAGGGCTTGCTGCCCCAGCCGGAGCGGCCGTATGGCCGCATCCGTCGCTATGGGCAGGCGGACGTGGCCCGGGTGAAATTCGTGAAGTCAGCCCAGCGCCTGGGGTTCAGCCTGGATGAAGTCGGCCAGCTCCTGAAACTTGAGGACGGCACCCATTGCAGCGAGGCGGCCGAGCTGGCCGCCCACCGGCTGGCGGATGTGCGCGCACGCATGGCGGACCTCACGCGGATGGAAGACGCGTTGTCGAAGCTGGTGAGCGAGTGCGACGCGCACCACGGCAATGTTTCCTGCCCGCTGATCGCAGCTTTGCACTGCTGCTAGGTCAAAGCCGTCGCGCGCCTTAGCGTACGATTTTTTCCGTTTTCTGCGATGACCCCTCTATGGCGGCTCGTGCATCGCCGTGGCCGTATTGGCAGTCATCACTGTCGCTTGGGTGTTCCTGTCACGGGAACGGTTACCGTGGGGCGAGGCCCCGGGTCCGAGTTCGCCTCGTTCTCTGTGGCTGCGGTGCCAACCGACTCCCACCGCTCCACCAATCTCCCCTTGACCCTGTAGTTACTGCAGGTTGTTTACTCGCAACCTTGATGATGAGGAAGCGAGGAATCGACGTGAGCACTACTGGGAAAAACAGGCGAGGTCCGCTCTACCTGTCGGCTGGCGGCTTCGACCACAGCGCAGCACACGGCCGTCGTGGTAGCCCCGCAGGAATCCTGGTGGGACTGATGCGCGCCGCCAGAAATCGATTGACGCGAAGGCCGCCTGGACCTGCGACTCGCGTCGCCACACGGGGAGTATTCGAATGATCCCGGAGATCGGGCACTTCGCCCTCATCCTGGCCCTTTGTGTCTCCGTCGTCCAAGGCACACTCCCCCTCATCGGTGCTGCGAAGAACAGCCCGGCATTGATGAGCGTGGCGCGGCCGGCCGCGCAGGCCCAGTTTGCGTTCATTGGCATTGCTTTCGCCTGCCTCGTCTACGCCTTCGTCGGCAACGACTTCTCGGTCATCAATGTGGCGAGGAACTCGAACAGCAACTTGCCGCTGTTCTATCTGATTGCCGCGTCCTGGGGCAGTCATGAAGGATCGATGCTGCTTTGGGTGACGATGCTCGCGGCGTGGGGGCTCGCCGTCAGCATTTTCAGTGCGCGCCTGCCCGATGAGATGGTTGCCCGCGTGCTCGGCGTGATGGGCTGCATCGCAGTCGGCTTCCACCTTTTCCTGCTGCTGACCTCCAATCCATTCGAGCGTCTCCTCCCGGCAGCGCCGGACGGCCGCGATCTCAATCCTCTCCTCCAGGATCCCGGGATGGTCTTCCACCCGCCGTTGCTTTACATGGGCTACGTCGGTTTCTCGGTCGCCTTCGCGTTCGCTATCGCGGCACTGCTTGGCGGCCGCCTCGACGCGGTTTGGGCGCGATGGTCACGCCCATGGACGACGGCGGCCTGGTGCTCGCTGACGCTGGGAATTGCGCTGGGCAGCTGGTGGGCCTATTACGAGCTGGGCTGGGGCGGCTGGTGGTTCTGGGACCCGGTCGAGAATGCCTCTTTCATGCCCTGGCTGGTTGGCACCGCGCTCATGCACTCGTTGGCGGTCACGGAGAAGCGGGGCAGCTTCAAGAGCTGGACCGTGCTGCTGGCGATCGTCGCCTTCGCTCTCTCGTTGCTCGGGACGTTTCTCGTGCGCTCCGGGATCCTGACCTCCGTGCATGCGTTCGCCACCGATCCCAAGCGCGGCATCTTCATTCTCGCTTTTCTGGTCATCGTGATCGGGCTGTCACTCACCGTCTATGCCTGGCGCGCACCCAAGGTCGGAACGGGAGGCGCGTTCGCGCTGGTTTCGCGCGAATCGTTGCTCCTCGTTAACAACGTATTGCTCGTCGTTGCAAGCGCATCGGTCTTGCTCGGCACCCTCTATCCCTTGTTTCTCGACGCCCTCGGACTGGGCAAGATCTCGGTCGGCCCACCTTACTTCGACGCGATCTTCGCTCCATTGATGGTTCCGGTCGTCCTGCTCATGGCCATCGCGCCCTTCGTGCGGTGGAAGCAGGCTGCATTGGGCGATATCGCGAAGGCACTCGGCGCCGCGTTCGTCGTCGCCCTGATCGTTGCCGTGGCGCTTCCGTTCCTGATGGGACGATGGTCGACCTTGACCGCGGTCGGCATTTTGATCGCCGTATGGCTCGCCCTCTCTTCGATCGTCGGTCTCTGGGACCGGATAAAGGGAGCGCAGTCGAGCGGAGATCTGTGGTCAAGGATCAGGTCGCTCCCCCGCGCCTTCTACGGAATGCACCTGGCGCACTTTGGCATCGCGGTCTTCATCTTCGCTGTTGCAATGGTGAAAACCTACGAGGAGAGCAAGGACGTCAAGATGAAAGTGGGAACGACCGTCTCGGTCGGCGGCTATCGCTTCGAGTTCGCGCAGACTAGCGAAATCAGGGGCCCCAACTATCGTGCGGTCCGCGCGACGATCAACGTCGCGAGAGACGGCGAGCAGGTCGGGACGATGTTCCCGGAGAAGCGGACATATGACGTGCAGCGGATGCCGATGACCGAGGCGGCGATCGACTACGGGCTCACCCGCGATCTGTACGTCGCGCTAGGCGAGCCGCTGGACGAGAACACTTGGGTCGTTCGCGTCCATCACAAGCCCTTCGTCAACTGGATCTGGATCGGCTGCATCTTCATGGCACTGGGCGGCGCCCTGGCCGCATCCGACCGCCGTTATCGTGCCGGTGCACGACGCGCGAGTCCGCAAGAAACCGCGACGGCCGCTGCCGCCGCCTGAAACCCGATTCGAACTGAGGACCTACGCATGGCCCGTTACCTGTTGCCCCTCTCGATATTCATCGTCCTGGCCGGCTTCCTCGGCTACGGATTGAAGCTCAATCCGCGTGAAGTGCCGTCGCCGCTGATCGACAAACCGGCCCCCGCCTTTCGCGTTCCCCAGTTGCACGCCGCCGACAAGACGATCACCCCGGAAGACATGCGGGGCAAGGTCTGGCTGCTCAATGTCTGGGCCTCCTGGTGTGCCGCCTGCCGACAGGAGCATCCGCTGCTGGTCGAATTCACGCGCCGCAACGTGGTTCCGATCGTCGGGCTGAGCTACAAGGATCGGCGGGAGGACGGTCTTGCCTGGCTGAAGGAACTGGGCGATCCCTACGTGCTGTCCGCATTCGACCTCGATGGTCGAGTCGGCATCGATTACGGCGTGTACAGCGTCCCCGAGACGTTCCTGATCGACAAGGCCGGCATCATCCGGCACAAGCACATCGGCCCGCTGACGCCGGAGGCGCTCGAAAGAACGCTCCTGCCCAAGATCAGGGAACTGTCGGGAGCGTGACCCATGGCTAGACGATGGCTCTTCGCCTTGTTGCTCGCTGCGTCCACAACCGTGTTGGGAGCGGAAGCGCTACCCGTATCGCCGGATCCGGAATTGGAACGGCGCGTCATGGCGATCGCCGAGGAACTGCGCTGTCTGGTTTGTCAAAACCAGACGATTGCCGACTCCCACGCTGAACTCGCCACCGACCTCAAGAACCAAGTCAGGCAGATGCTCAAGAGCGGCAAGACCGACCGGGAAATCAAGGAATTCATGGTGCAGCGCTACGGCGACTTCGTCCTCTATCGGCCTCCGATGAAGACGACCACCTGGATGCTCTGGGTCGGCCCCTTCCTCCTCCTCTTGGGCGGCTTGGGAATCCTCCTCTTCAAGCTGCGGCTGCGGACCAAACGCGTCGTCGACGAGCCGATGGTCACCGAACAGCACGCGCGAGCCCGCGTGCTGCTTGCACCGGCGACCAACAATCAATCCACCACGGAGTCCATATGATTGCCTTCTCCATCGTCGCCGCCCTGATGGTGATCGGGGCCCTTTTGTTCCTCGTGCCCCCATTGCTCGGCAAGCGCAAGAAGGCCGCCGACGTTTCGCACGGCGAGGCCAACCTGTCGATCTACCGGGATCAGCTCAAGGAACTGGACGGCGACTTGGCCAATGGAGTGATCGACCGACTGCAGCACGACTCGGCGAAACGCGAACTCGAGCGCCGCGTCATCGAAGAGGTCGAGTTGGCCGCCGATCGGGCAGCAGGGGGCTCCGGCGTGAAGTGGGGCTGGGCTGGCGTTTTGTCGTTCACCATGCCTGTGGCCGCGTTCGGGACGTACCTGGCTTTGGGCACACCTGCCGCACTCGACGCAAGCCGAACTGCGGACCGACAGATCCAGCGGGACGCGCATGAACTCTCGCCGCAGCGGCTCGCCGCGATGGTCACCCAGCTCGGGGAGCGCCTGCAGGCAATGCCCGAAGACGCGGAAGGCTGGCTGATGCTTGCCCGGACGACGGGCGCCATGGCGCGATACGAGGACTCTGCAGACGCCTACCGGCAGGTGGTGCGGCTCGTCCCCAACGACGCGCAACTGTTCGCCGATTTTGCCGACACGCTCGCCATGGCACAGGGCCGGTCGCTGGCTGGCGAGCCTGAGCGCCTCATCGAACGCGCGCTCGCGGTCGATCCGCGCAACGTCAAGGCGCTCGCGCTGGGCGGCACGGCTGCCTTCGGTCGTGGCGATTACGCGCAGGCGTCAACGCTGTGGAAACGTGTGCTTGAAATCGTTCCGCCAGATTCCGAGATGACTCAACGGATTCAGGCGAGCCTTGCGCAGGCAGCGGATAGGTCAAATGCCGGGCTCGACGGGGACAGCAAACGACCCGGGCGATCTGCTGGGGCGATGTAGTCTCGTCGGGACAGGTTCACTTTTGAAATTTCACCACGTATCGGTACAGCCGGCGACCAGTCTTTGAACGACCGTTCGTCGCGCAATAGCGACACCATTCCCCCGACATTTGACAGGCATGAACGCATGAAGCAGTCACTCTGCAACAACCAAAGCGCTGATTCGCGGACTTGGCAGATGCTGTTCGGCGCCTGGCTGGTGGCCACAGTGTCGACGCTCGGCGCCTTGTTTCTCGGCGAGGTGATGGGCTACACGCCGTGCGTGCTGTGCTGGTATCAGAGGATCGCGATGTTTCCGCTGGTCCCCGTGCTCGCTGTCGGGCTGCTGTCGTTCGATCCGCGCGCCGTGCGCTACGCGTTGCCCCTGGCCGTCGCCGGCCTGGGCTTCGCCGTATTCCACCTGATGCTGGTCGCGGGCTGGATTCCGGAGAGCATCAAGCCCTGCCAGCAAGGCGTGCCGTGTTCGGACGTCCAGGTGGTCTGGCTGGGGTTTGTCACGATTCCGCTCCTCTCGGTAGCGGCGTTCTCAACCATCGTCGGCTTGTTGCTGGCGATTCATTTCAAGAGTTCACGATGAACAAGAAATTGCTTCTTGCCGGCTCGGCGATCGTAATGTTGGTGGCCTTTGGTGCCGCTGTTATGGCCTTCAAGCATCAGAGCGCACAGGAAGTCGACCGTCTGGCCGAGGCGAACCGCGCCTCGCTCCTTCGGATGCACTCGCCGACGCTGGGCCGGCAAGACGCCCCCGTCGTCATTGTCGAGTTTCTCGATCCGGCGTGCGAGACTTGTCGGGCGTTCTATCCGCTGGTCAAACAGATCATGGCCGCGCACCCGGACAAGATACGATTAGTGCTGCGCTATGCGCCTTTCCATAATGGTTCCGACAAAGTCGTCGCCGTCCTCGAAGCGGCGAGGCGTCAAGGCAAATTGTGGCCGGCACTGGAGGCATTGCTTGCGTCCCAGGAGGAGTGGTCGCCCCATCACACGCCGCAAGTCGCGCTCGTGTGGAAGCACCTTGAAGGCTTGGGACTCAACGTGGAGCAGATGGCATTTGACATGACCGCGCCCGAGATCGCGCGGATCGTCGAGCAAGATCTCGCTGACGCGAAAACGCTGAACGTGACAAAGACGCCGGAGTTCTTCGTCAACGGGAGGCCGATGCCAAGCTTTGGTGCCGACCAGCTCAAGGCACTGGTCAACGACGCGCTGGCTGTTGCTGCCAAGTAGAGATTGTCGTTGCGGCCCTCACTGAGTTGGCGCGGGGATGTCAGTCCGCAGCAGATCGATGGTTCGTTGGAAGGCATTCCCGCCCCTCTGCCCCGAGGAAGTGGGGCAAGATCAGAGCGCCATGTTCTCGTCGTGTTCCCCAGCCTGTTAGCGTTTGTCCTCGGCGCGGTTACCGCCACGGCATTTGCTCCTTTTGCTGCCTTCCCGTTGTCCTGGCTGACGACGGGAGGGCTCTTCCTTCTGCTTGTTCGTGCCCCTGATGTTCGATCCGCGTCGGCGTCGGGCTTCGCCTACGGTCTTGGACTCTTTCTTTTCGGAGTCTCCTGGGTATTCATCAGCCTCAACGACTTTGGTGGATTGGCCGCCCCGAAGGCGGCAGTGGCGACGCTGCTCTTTTGCGCGTTTCTGGCCATGTTCCCGGCTCTTGCAAGCGCGATATTCGTCCGCCTGCGAAGCGGGCAACCGCTTGCGGACGTGCTTGCTTTCTCCGGCTGCTGGTCCTTGTCCGAGTGGTTCCGGGGATGGCTTTTTACCGGTTTCCCCTGGCTGACCATCGGGTATTCTCAGTCCCCGCCTTCTCCGCTCGCGGGGTATGCGCCGCTCGTCGGCGTCTACGGCGTGTCGTTCTTCACCGTCGTCGTCGGCGCGTGCCTTATGGCCGACCTTGTCGCCGCTCACCGTCTTGCGCACCGGCCGGCATGCCCTTCAAGATTTGGCCTGGCGTTTGCGATTCCACCGCTCGTGGCCGGGCTCGTCGTGCTCGGAGGAGGACTCCTCGCGCAACAAGTCCAATGGACGTCGGCCGTCGGTCCGCCAATTCGGGTTGCGCTCCTGCAGGGAAATATCTCGCAGGAGGTGAAATGGCAGCCCGCGCGTTTCTCCCAAACCCTGGCGACGTACTACGCGCTGACAAAGGACCATCCCGCGCGCTTGACGATCCTGCCGGAGACCGCCATCCCGGCGTTCCTGCATCAGGTCCCCGAGGACTACCTTGCGAACTTGACGCGCGTCGTGCAAGGGCGAAACGGCAATCTCTTGCTCGGTACCGTCATTGGCGATGACGAGAACTACTCGAACGCAGTCGTTTCACTCGGCACGCAACCGCCGCAGATCTACAGCAAACGCCATTTGGTTCCCTTCGGCGAGTTCGTGCCGTCCGGTTTCGGCTGGTTCGTGGCGGCCATGAGCATTCCGATGTCGAGTTTTTCACGGGGAGCAGAGGATCAGCCGCCGTTCGCCGTTTCTGGCCAGCAGGTGGCAGTCAACGTCTGCTATGAGGATCTCTTCGGCGAGGAGATCATTCGCTCCGTGCCAAGCGCATCCATCCTGGCCAACGTCTCGAACACTGCGTGGTTCGGACGCCGGTCGCTGGCTCAGCCACAGCACCTGCAGATTGCCCAGATGCGGGCGCTCGAAACCGGGCGGCCGATGCTTCGCGCCACCAACACCGGCATGACCGCCGTGGTTCTGCCCAACGGTCGGGTCGACAAGGCGCTTCCGCCGTTCACCTTGGGCGCGCTTGTTGCCGACGTGCAGGGCTACGCCGGACTTACCCCATATGTCCGCTTTGGTAACGTCCTTGCGCTGGCACTTGCACTCGTTGGCCTGCTGCCTTGCATAGTCGCGAGGGTGAAATACCGGTTGACAGCCCCCGCGAGAGGCCAGATTTGACGTGGATCGGGAGTCGATGGGCGCCTTAAGTCAGTTCCGGGGTTAACCATGAAATCGAAGCCGACTTGGAGCAGTTGCACGAATTCGGTGTGCAGACGGAGCGTGTTTCTGGGACCTCCTCACATCGTTCCTGACGCGCTTCGCTTGTCTCCTGGCTTATTCGGCAAGCCGAACAAGCCCACGCTTCTTTTGGATTGAAAACCAATTTAAGAAAACTGTGTTCGTGACCACCACTCCATGTGATTGCGTCGGCGGACTGGTTGATCAGTTTCACTGGAATCCGCATTCATAATGCTTCGTCATGAAGCAACTTCTCCTGCCCATAGCGCAAGCCTATAAGGCTGACCCCGAGTCTGTTTACAACACTTGGTTTGTTAGTAGTGAAGATCGCCTCAAAGCGTTTCGAAGCATCCGGCGCGGTGTTGGTACGGTTGTCGAAGACATCAAGCAGAAGCGTTTCCCCAACGACTTCAAAGGATCATCGCTGGAATTTGTGCTGAGCTGTATTGCTGAGCAAAAGCAGGTGTTTGAAGGGGCGGCCCATCCCTTCTATTGGAAGCCTAAGCTTCGCATCCCGGATATCTACGAGAACGATGAAAATAAGGGGGCGTTCGGGGAATTTCTCTTCGCCTGCCTGGAAACCGCCGACATCCGGATTCTGGAAAGGGAAGTTTTGAAGCTTGCCGGCCGCAGCATCAAGGGCCTGGGGCCAGCGGTCGCCAATATCCTCTACTTTCTTCATCCCACACTGTTTCCGCCATTTAATACGGCGATGCTCAACGGTTTCAATGCCCTCTTTCAGGCCAAGAAGAAGTTAGGGTCTTGGGACAGCTACCTGGAAATGCGCGAGACGATCATCGAAGCCAATTCGACGCTTGGAACACTTTCCAAGGATCTTGGCGCGTTCAGTGGCATGTTGTTTGAGATCGGGGTAGGACGCTTGGCCCCCGATTCTAATGGCCAGCAGACTTTGGCTGCGGAGCAGGAAAAACTGGAGAAAAGTCGCCGCAAACGGCACGCACAGGTTGAACAGGATGTTGTGGAGGAACGGCTGCACACCAAGGTTCAGCACCAACTTTCTGAACTAGGGCGTACCCTGGGATATGACGTCTTGGTCGCACGCAATGACCGTAGTGCGCAATACCAAGGCCGCCCGCTGGGATTCCACTGCCTAGAGCACCTTCCAGACTTGGGATTGTCTCCGGAGGTGCACGCTACGGCGGAACTGATCGATGTCCTTTGGCTGTACAAGGGGAAGGCGCAGATTGCCGCCGCCTTTGAGGTTGAAAAAAGTACCTCCATCTATTCCGGAATATTGCGCCTCACCGATATGGCCCTTTCCATTCCGGGAAAGGAGGAACATCTTTATCTAGTGGCGCCAGCGGCCCGCGAGCGGGAGATTGTTGATCAACTGAAACGCCCGATGTTCCAGCGACCTGATGAGTTTTCCTTGGGATACATCCTTTTTGAAGAGCTCGATCGGCATTTTGAGTCCCTCTGCAAACTTGGCGATAACCATCATATCCTAGACAAGTTGGCCTGCCGCTGTTGCGTTTGAGCCGTCCAGTGGGGAATCCGGATACGCCTGACCAAGTGCAGTCTAGCCCCCAACATTCCACATCGTGGTCATCGGGCATACGTGCCAGTAAGCGAACGATCTCTCGACATAACTGCCACATGACCCCTTCCGGCTTTGTAGCCACATCATCGAAGCAATAATGCACTCATCACACATAAAGCAGCCGGAGCTAGTGAAGTAACGCAACCATAGTAGCCACATTGAAGCCTTTCACTCGGGGCGATATCGATTGAGCTATGGCAACCAAATGAAAAAGAGGCCACGCAATTGCGGGGCCTCTTTTCCATTGTTGTCCGGCCGACTTTATTTACTACCATCAGCTCATTTTTGCAGCAAAACGGCTATCTCCTTGTTTTTATTTAGTTTCAAGATTCTCCATTTCATTTCAAGAAACTATTGTCCGGAAACACCGAAAGCGTGAATTACCAGAGAGTTTCCCGCTCGGCGGAGGCGGTGATCTTGTGGATGGAAAGGTCGGCGCCGTTGTATTCATCCTCCTGGTCCAGGCGGATGCCCACCAGCTGCTTGATGACGCCATAGACCAGGCCGCCGCCCACCAGGGCGATAACAATGGCCAGGCCGGTCATGAGCAGCTGGGACAGGAAGGAAACGCCACCGGCGCCACCCAGGGCCTCCAGCCCGAAGATGCCGGCGGCGATGCCGCCCCAGGCGCCGCACAGGCCGTGCAGGGGCCAGACGCCGAGCACGTCGTCGATCTTCCAGCGGTTCTGGGTCAGGGTGAACATGACCACGAAAAGGGCACCGGCAACGCCGCCGGTGACCAAGGCACCAAGGGGGTGCATCAGGTCGGAGCCGGCGCAGACGGCCACCAGGCCGGCCAGGGGGCCGTTATGCACGAAGCCCGGGTCGTTCTTGCCCAGCACCAGGGCCGCCAGGGTGCCGCCCACCATGGCCATGAGGGAGTTGAGGGCCACCAGGCCGGAAATCTTGTCCAGGCTCTGGGCGCTCATGACGTTGAAGCCGAACCAGCCGACGATGAGGATCCAGGCGCCCAGGGCCAGGAAGGGAATGGAGGACGGCGGATGGGCGCCGGCGATGCCGCCATCCTTGTGGTAGCGGCCACGGCGGGCACCGAGCAGGAGCACGGCGGGCAGGGCGATCCAACCGCCCATGGCATGCACCACCACGGAGCCGGCAAAATCGTGGAACTCGGCGCCGAAGCTGGCCAGCAGCCATTCCTGGATGCCGAAGGCGTGGTTCCAGGCGATGCCTTCGAAGAAGGGATAGACGAAGCCCACCAGGCAGAATGTGGCGGCCAGCTGGGGATTGAAGCGGGCCCGCTCGGCGATGCCGCCGGAAATGATGGCCGGGATGGCGGCGGCGAAAGTGAGCAGGAAGAAGAACTTGGTCAGGTCGTGGCCGCTGTTCTGCATCAGCGCCTGGGCGTCCTGGAAGAAATGCACGCCGTAGGCGATGCCGTAGCCGACGAAGAAATAGGCCAGGGTGGACACGGCGAAGTCGGAAAGGATCTTCACCAGGGCATTGACCTGGTTCTTGCGGCGCACGGTGCCCAGTTCGAGGAAGGCAAAACCGGCGTGCATGGCGAGCACCATAATGGCGCCCAAGAGAACGAAAAGGGTGTCCGAGGCGGACTTGTAAGCTTCCATGGTGCCTCCAGCAAAAAGTTGGCACCACAAAAGCAAGCCCCGTTCCAGGGGCTTAGCACTGTTAAATCATTACCTTAGCCATAGGCACCCGGCAGGTACGCACCGGCATTGTGCGTATTGCACCGGACATGCTGCCTATTGGTGCATTTTGCACCGTGCCGGGGCGCCCGCCGTCCGGCCCCTTAGCGGGGTCCCAGACCGGGTGGCAGCAGCACCCACATCTGCCCCGTCTGCTTCATCCGCCCGGCCAGGGCGCCGGCCTCAGCGCCATAGCCCCAGAAGTAGTCGGCCCGCACCACGCCCTTGATGGCGCCGCCCGTGTCCTGGGCCAGCACCAGGCGGCGCAGGGGCTTGCTGCTGTTGGGATGGCTCGCCGCCAGGAACACCGGCGCCCCCAGGGGCGTGCTGCGGGGATCAATGGCGATGCTGCGCTCCGGCGTCAGGGGTACGCCCAGGGCGCCGATGGGGCCCTCGCTGGCGGGCAGGTCCAGCTCCCGGAAAAAGACGTAGCTGGGATTGGCGTTGAGCAGGTCGTTGACCTTGGCCGGATTGGCCCGGGCCCAGGCCTGAATGCCCTGCATGGAAGCCTGCTCCGGCTTCAGCTCGCCCCGCTCGATCAGCACCCGGCCGATGGACTGGTAGGGGTGGCCGTTCTGGTCGGCGTAACCGAGGCGAACGATGCTGCCGTCGGGCAGCCGGACCCGACCGGAGCCCTGGATCTGCAGGAAGAACAGCTCGATGGGGTCGTCCACCCACAGCAGGGTACGGGCCTTGAGGCTGTCCTCCCTGGCCATCAGCTCGGCCCGGGACCAGTAGGGCACCACCTTGTTGCCCAGCAGGCGGCCCCGCAGGCGGTAGTTCTTGAGGTCCGGATACAGCTCGGAGAGGTCGATGGTGAGCAGGTCGTCCGGCACCCCCAGCACGGCATAGCGGCCGGGACCGGTGGGCTTGCGGCTGCCTTTGAGCAGGGGCTCGTAATAGCCGGTGATCATGCCTTCGACGGTGCCTTCCGGATTGGTCAGCAGATAGGGCTGAAAGCGGGATTCGAAGAAGCGCCGCAGGCTGCCGTTGTCCGGCTTGCTCCCCAGGGTCTGGGCCTCATCGCAGGCAGGACGCCACAGGGGCCATTCCTTCTTGCCCACCAGGCCCTTGCAGGATTGCAGGAAGGCCGGCCAGGCAGCGCCCAGGTCGTCCTCGCCCCAGCCGGGCAGGTCTTCCCAGCGGGCCGGCTGCAGGGGCTTGGCGGCGGGGGGCGGCGGCAACTGGGCGCCGGCGGGCGGACACACCGGGGCAGCGCCGGGTGCCGGGCAGACGGGACAGGCCGGGCAGGCACCGGCGGTGGTGGCCGCCGGCCGGGGCGCCGTGGCGCAGCCGGCCAGGAGGGCCAGGCTGGCGGCAAGCAGGAGCAGGCGGCGGGGCATTTGGCTTATGGGCATGATTGGGCTAAGGTCCGGACTTTTCCCCAGTATACCGGTAGCCCCATGCCCTCACCTGCCAAGACGCCCCGTACGGCAGCCGCCGTGGCCGATCCCCTGGAACGCCTGGTGCGCTTCCTCGACACGGCCGAAGCCCTGCTCGCCCGCCTCGAGCCCCTGCTGCCCGAAGCCCTGCCCCAGCCCGACTGGAAAGCCCCGGCCTACCGCTGGCGGCGCAAGAACGGCCGCGGCTTCCTGCAGGCCGTGGCCAAGCCCCACCCGATCCGCCTCAAGGATCTGCAGGATATCGACGACCAGAAGCAGCGCATCGTCGCCAACACCCGCCAGTTCCTCGCCGGCCGCCCGGCCAACAACGTGCTGCTGACCGGCACCCGGGGCTGCGGCAAGTCCTCCCTGGTGAAGGCCCTGCTCAACGAATACGCCAAGAAGGGCCTGCGCCTGATCGAGGTGGACAAGTCGGACCTGGTGGACCTGCCGGACATCGTGGATATGGTGGCGGGCCGCCCCGAGCATTTCATCATCTTCAGCGACGACCTCTCCTTCGAGGCCGGCGAGGACGGCTACAAGGCCCTGAAGTCGGTGCTGGACGGCTCCGTCACCAGCGTCCCGGACAACGTGCTGATCTACGCCACCTCCAACCGCCGCCACCTGATGCCCGAGTACCACGCGGAGAACCTGGAGACGAGCAAGGTGGGCGACGAAATCCACCCGGGGGAGGCCATCGAGGAAAAGATCTCCCTCTCCGAACGCTTCGGCCTGTGGATTTCCTTCTACCCCTTCAGCCAGGACGACTACCTCAACATCACCGCCCACTGGCTGGCCCACTTCGGCTGCGCCGCGGCGGCGCGCGAGAGCTGGGAGCGGGATGCCCTCAACTGGGCCCTGCAGCGCGGCTCCCGCAGCGGCCGGGTGGCCTGGCAGTTCGCCCGGGACTACGCCGGCAGCCATGCGCCGAAGGGTGGCAAATGAGCAAGGTGGTGGAAGTATCGGCGGCCGTCATTGAACGCAATGGCGGCCAGGAATTTCTCCTCGCCTGCCGCCCCGAGGGCAAGGTCTACGCCGGCTACTGGGAGTTTCCCGGCGGCAAGGTGGAAGCCGGCGAGAGCCACCGCCAGGCTCTGGACCGGGAACTGCAGGAGGAGCTGGGCATCACCGTCACCGCCGCCACGCCCTGGATTTCCCGCCGCTTCGTCTATCCCCACGCCACGGTGCGCCTCAAGTTCTTCCGCGTCACCGCCTGGGAGGGGGAGATCGCCCCGATCGAGCACTCCGCCTTTGCCTGGGCCAGGATCGGCATGGATGCTGGCGTTGAGCCCATCCTGCCGGCCAACGGCCCCATTCTGCGGGCCCTGGCCCTGCCCCCCCTGTACGCCTTGACCCAGGCCGAGGAGCGGGGAGTGGAGGCTGAAATGGCACGTCTGGAGCGGGCCCTGGCCGGGGGGCTGAAGCTGGTGCAGGTCCGGGACAAGCAGCTGCCCCCTGCCGTACGCACCGATTTCGCCGCCCGGGTGGTGGCTCTGGCCCACGCCCACGGCGCCCGGGTCCTGCTCAACGCGCCGGACGAGGCCAGCGACGCCCTCGCCCGCCGCCTCGACGCCGACGGCATCCACCTGCCCGCCGCCCGCCTGCAGACACTCACGGCCCGCCCCGATTTCCCCCTGGTGGCCGCCTCCTGCCACTCCCCCCAGGAACTGGCCCTGGCCGACCGGCTGGAGCTGGATTTCAGCGTCCTCGGCCCGGTCCGGCCCACCCCCAGCCATCCGGAGCAGACCGGGCTGGGCTGGGACGTTTTCGGCGAGTGGGTGTTCGATTGCGCCCAGCCGGTCTACGCCCTGGGAGGCATGACCACGACCGAACTGGAAACGGCCCGCCGCCACGGCGCCCAGGGCATCGCCCTGATGCGCGGCTGGTAGGCCTCAGGCCTTGGGGAAGGGGCTGTCGGCAACGGCCCCGTCTTCCCCCGGGCCGGCCTCTTCCTGCACCGGCACCCGGTAGGACTCGGAAGCCCAGGCGCCCAGGTCGATCAGCTTGCAGCGCTTGGAGCAGAAGGGACGATAGGGATTGTCGGGGGACCAGAGGGAATCGCCGCCGCACTGGGGGCAACGGACTTTACGGGGTGCGCTCATGGGCGATGGCAGCCAGGGACGGAATGGGCGAAAGGGAAAAGGTACGGCGGCGGCAGGAGCAATCCCGCAGCGCCACGGGCCGCATTAAAGCAGAATTTCCAGGCCGCCGCAGTCTTCCCAGGCGCAGACGTGGAAACCCGAGTCCGGAACGGGAAAAGGACATTCAGCAGCGGGATGGAAGGCGAAGCAGCGCGAGCGGCCGCCCCAATGACGCTCAGAGGTTGCAGAAGGTCATGTCGAAGGCGACCTCGCGGTCGCAGGCCCGGGGCTTGAGGTCGCCGTCCGGGCAGGTGAAGCGGATGTTCAGGGCGTACTTGTTGGCGCTGATTTCGGGAATGGCGGGGTCGCCGTCCCGCAGGGTGACCCGCACCATCTGGGCATTGCTGCCGCCGAGCATGAGCTGGAAACCGCCGGAGGGCGCCACCTGGGCCTTGGGCCGGCCGGAGGAGCGCAGCAGGCGCAGCACGATGGTGAGGCCGTCGCGCAGGGGCAGCAGGGGCTTGAGCCAGCCCATGAGGGCGGCCCGGCGCTGCTCGGCCGGGTGGTGCTGCCAGAAATGGTAGGAGGGCAGGTCGAATTCGCAGACGCCGCCGGGAATGGCGGCCCGGCTCTTGATGCTCATCAGCCACTCGTTGTCGCGCAGGTGCTGACCGATCTTGCCGGTCATGGCCAGCAGGGCGGCGGAGGCCTGCTCGATCTCGTAGAGGGCGCCGGAAAGGGCCTCTTCGGAAATGTCGGGGTTGTTGCGGAAGGCCAGCAGGGTCTGGCGCTGACGCTCCAGTTCCTGGATCAGGTCCATTTTCAGGTCGGCCCGGGAAACTTCCAGGATTTCGAACAGGGTCAGCAGGACGACATGGTGTTCCAGGTGGCCTTCGGCCTGGAGATAGTAGGCGGCCTTCTCGAACAAATCCTCCAGCCGCAGCAGGGTGCGGATGCGCTCATTGAAGGGATATTCGTAGGTGATCACGCCAGGTTTCGCCAGGGTTTGCCAGTCAGGGTCCGGTAAGTGCGCTTACGGCGGGCATTATGTCGTCAAAGTGCGAGGATTCTGAACCATTCAGCCATAAACCTCAACACTAATAAGCCTTTGGGCATAAATTTGAATAATATGCATCAAGTTGGTGCATGAATTCCGGAAGCGGCCGCCAGATACTGACGGTGCAGGCGCTCCACCTGGGGAACCAGGGCGGCCGCATCGCCGCCGTTGTCCACCACGTCGTCGGCCACCGCCAGGCGCTGCTGGCGGCTGGCCTGGGCCGCCAGGATGGCCTGCACCTCGGCCTCGCCCAGGCCGTTGCGGGCCATCACCCGGGCCACCTGGACCGCCTCGGGGCAATCCACCACCAGCACCCGCTGCACCCGTTCCCGGTAGCTGCCCGATTCCACCAGCAGGGGCACCGCCAGGATGACGTAGGGCGCCCGGGCCGCCTGGCAGCGGCGATCGCTCTCGGTGCGGATCAGGGGATGGAGAATGGCTTCCAGGCGCTGGCGCGCCGTGGCGTCGGCAAAGACCTGGCGGCGCATGGCGGCCCGGTCCAGGGCGCCCCGGGCGTCCACCACCGCCGGCCCGAAGGCCTCGGCGATGGCCGCCATGGCGGCGCCATGGGGCCCGGTCAGTTCGTGGGCGATGGCATCCGTATCCACCAGGGCGGCGCCCCGGGCGACGAAAAGGTCGGCCACGGTGCTCTTGCCGCTGCCGATTCCGCCGGTCAGCCCGACGACGTAGGGCATTTCAGGGCTTCTTCGCCGCCTTGGCCTCGCAGGCGGAGGGCGTGGCGGTGATGGCGGTGCCCGAATCCTTGAGGCCCTGAATCTGGGTCGGATCGCCCCGGGCTTCCACATGCACGGCGGTGGTCTTGCCGCCCCGCAGCCCCACCTTGGCCGAACGCACGCCCTTGGCCTTGAGGCTGTCCAGCTGGTCCTTGGCGCCCTGCTCGCTGGAGAAGATGCCGAGGGAAATGGCGTACTGGTTGGCGCCGGCTTCGGTGACGATGAAGAACTCGGTGACCCCCAGCTTCTTCAGCTCACCGGCCTTGCGCTCGGCGTCGGCCTTGCTCGCCAGGGGCGGAATGAACACCCAGTGGCTGCCGCCTTCGGCGGAGACCACGCTGCGGGAGAGGGTCAGGCTCGGGTAGCGCTTCTTGGCCAGGGCCACCAGGGCGTCGGCCTCGGCCGCCGGCAGGTCGGGCCAGGCCAGGCAGGCCTGGGCCTTCTTCTCCTCGGCTTTCTTGTCCTCGGCCTTTTTCTCTTCCGGCTTCTTTTCCTCCGGCTTTTTCTCGTCGCCCTTCTTTTCGTCCGCCTTCTTGTCGGTCGCCTGGGATGCAGCAGGGACGGGCGTCTCCGCCACCCCCTGGCTGGCAGGCGCGTCCTCCTTGGCTACGGGGGCAGGGGCCTCGGCGGCCGGCTTCTCAGCTGCCTCCGCCGCCGGCTCGCCCTTGCTGACGATGACGATGCGCTCCGGCTGCAGCTGCTGGTGCAGCCGCTCCCCATCCGGGTTGTCGCCGCCGCCCAGATAGCCCCGGGCGAAGACGAAGAACAGCAGATTGGCCAGAACCAGCAGAAAGACCAGGACGCGCATGACGGAAATCTCCGGAAAAGGCCGGCTGGCCTCAGCCCACCTTGGGCAGATGTTCCAGGGAACGGGCGACCGCCTCGGCCGGGTAGTCGTAGTCCTCCAGCTTGCCGCTGAAGAAGCGCTCGTAGGAGGACATGTCGAAGTGGCCGTGGCCGGTGAGGTTGAACAGGATCACCTTGGGCTCGCCGGTCACCTTGGCCTTCAGGGCCTCGTCGATGGCGGCACGGATGGCGTGGCAGGATTCGGGGGCGGGGATGATGCCCTCGGCCCGGGCGAACTGCACGCCGGCCTCGAAGGTGGCCAGCTGGGAAACGGCCACCGGCTCCACCAGGCCTTCATGCACCACCTGGGAAACCAGGGGCGAGGCGCCGTGGTAGCGCAGGCCGCCGGCGTGGATGCCGGGGGGCATGAAGTCGTGACCCAGGGTGTACATCTTCATCAGGGGCGTGAAGCCGGAGGCGTCGCCGAAGTCGTAGGCGTAGGCGCCCTTGGTCAGGGTCGGGCAGGAGGTGGGTTCCACCGCCAGGCAGCGCAGGTTTTCCGCCCGCTTGTCGCCGGCGGCCTTGTCGGCCAGGAAGGGGAAGGCGATGCCGCCAAAGGAGGAGCCACCGCCGCAGGGCCCGATGACCACATCCGGGTATTCGCCGATCTTGTCGAACTGCTTCTTCGCTTCCAGGCCGACGATGGTCTGGTGCAGCAGCACGTGGTTGAGCACGGAGCCCAGGGTGTAGTTGGTGTCGGGGCGGGAGGCGGCCTCTTCCACCGCTTCGGAGATGGCCAGGCCCAGGGAACCCTGGTTGTCAGGATTCTCCGCCAGGGCGGCACGGCCGGTCTGGGTCAGCTCGGAGGGGCTGGCGAAGACTTCGGCACCCCAGGTCTGCATCATCAGGCGGCGGTAGGGCTTCTGGTCGTAGCTGACCTTGACCATGTACACCCGCACCGGCAGGCCGAACATCTGGCCGGCGAAGGAGATGGAGGAACCCCACTGGCCGGCGCCGGTTTCGGTGGTCAGGCGCTTGATGCCGGCCTGCTTGTTGTAGAAGGCCTGGGGCACGGCGGAGTTGGGCTTGTGGGAGCCGGCCGGGGAGACGCCTTCGTACTTGTAGTAGATCTTAGCGGTGGTGCCCAGGGCCTGCTCCAGGCGCACGGCCCGGACCAGGGGCGCGGGGCGCCACAGGCGGTAGATTTCGCGCACTTCCTGGGGAATGGGAATCCAGCGCTGGTCCGACATTTCCTGTTCGAGGATGGCGCCGGGGAAGATGACGCCCATCTGCTCCGGCGTCGCCGGTTGGCCGTCCGGACCCAGGGGCGGGGCCGGCGGGGTCTTCAGGTCGGCCACGATGTTGTACCAGTGGGTCGGAATCTCGTTCTGCTCGAGCAGGATGCGGGTGTTCTCCATGATCTCCCTTTGTCTTTTAACGGTTCTGGCCGGCAGCAAGGCCGGCAGGCGAAGTATAACGCGGCCCCGCCCCGCCTTCCCGGCCGGGCGGGGCCGCCGCAGCGGCCGTCAGGCGACGGCCGGCAGATCGGCGACCCGGGCCAGTCCTTCCAGCACCAGGTAATCCACCCGGCGCACCGGCAGGGCCGGGTCCAGGCATTCGTCCAGCTGGGCGGCGCCGCCGCCGGAAAGCAGGCAGGGGGAGCCGGGCGGCAGCTGCCGGTAGAGCCGCTCCACGGCGCCGGCCTGGGCATGCAGGCAGCCGCTGACGATGGCCGCATCGGTGCTGCGCGGCAGCTCGGCGAAATCCCCCTCGGCCAGGGGCAGCTGGGCCGTGTGGCGGTTGAGGGCGCCCCGCATCAGGTCGAAGCCGGGCAGGATGCAGCCGCCGGCGAAATAGCCGTGGCCGGGTCGTTCCGGGTCTTCCAGCAGCACGTCGATGGTCAGGGCGGTGCCCGCATTGACCACCAGGCAGGGCCGGCGCTCCTGGTTCCAGGCGCCCACCAGGGCGGCCCAGCGATCCGCCCCCAGCTGGGCCGGGCGGGCGTAGCCGTTGCGCACCCCGGCAGCTTCCGGCGTCGCCAGAAAATTCTCCAGCCCGGGGGACAGGGGCACCAGGGCCTGGGCCACGGCCGCCGCCACTTCCGGCCCGGCCACGTTGCAAAAGAGGATGCGCTGCAGCCCCTGCCCCGCCGGCAGGGCCTGGCGCAGGGCGTGGGGCAGATCGCCGATGCGCTCCCGTTCCAGGGCGCCCCGGGCACGCCAGGCGCCGGCCTGGCGCAGGCCCCACTTGAGACGGGTGTTGCCGGCATCGAGCAGCAGGATCATAGGGGCCTCAGGGAAAGGTCGCCGGCCAGGTGGCGCAGCACGCCGTCCGGGCCCTCCAGCAGCAGGGCGCCGTCGCCGTCGGCGCCGCGGCACAGGCCGGAGGCCACCACCTTGCCTTCCTCCAGCAAATGCACCGGACAGTCCTGCCAGGCATGGCGCTGCTGCCAGTCGTCGGCGAGGGCGGCAAAGCCGCCGCGGCTGAAGCGGTCCAGCACCGCCACCAGCTCCCGCAGCAGGGCCGCCAGCAGGTCGTGGCGCTCCGGCACCGCGCCCATCAGCGTCGCCAGACCGGCCGGGGCCAGCCCGCCGGGCGCACTCACCGCCGGCGCCCGCAGATTAATGCCGATGCCGATGATGGCCTCGGTGCCGCTGCGGCTGGACGACAGTTCCACCAGGATGCCGGCCAGCTTGCCGAGGCCGCCCGGCACCGGGGCCAGCACGTCGTTGGGCCATTTCACGACCACACCGGCAGCGCCGAGGGATTCGCAGGCCCGGGCGACGGCCACGCCAACGGCCAGGGACAGGCCGGCCACCTTGTCGAAGCCGCCGGCAAAGCGCCACAGCAGGGAAAAGGTGAGACTGTCTTCGGGGCTGGAAACCCAGTCCCGGCCCCGCCGCCCGCGGCCGGCGCTTTGCCGGTCGGCCACCACCACACTGCCGGCCGGCGCCCCCCGGGCGGCCCGGCGCGACAGTTCGGAACTGGTGGAATCGCAGCTTTCCAGGCTGTCCACATCCACCCGGCCGACGATGGCGCCGAGGCGGGAAACGAGGAGGGCCGGGTCGATCAGGGATGCAGCCATGACAGCGCCAGAAGGAATGAAGGCGCCATTATCGGGGATAAGGCCGGGAAGGAAAAACTTCTCTGGCCCCATGCTCTGGCCTCAGAGGCAGCCGCCGCCGGGAATCGAATCCCCCGGCGGGGCCGAAGCCGCTTATTCCGCCGCCGGTTCCTCGGCCGCAGCGGCGGCCTTGCCGCCCTCCAGACCCAACTCCTGGATCTTGCGGGTGATGGTGTTGCGGCCGATGCCCAGGGCCTGGGCCGCCTCGATGCGGCGGCCGCCGGTGTGGGCCAGGGCACGGGAGATGAGAATGCGCTCGAAGGTGTCGGAGAGCTTGCCGTGGATGTCCGGCACGCCCCGGGCCAGGAGCCGGTCGGCCTCGGCCGCCAGGGCTTCCTCCCAGCCGCCGATGACGCCGGCACCGCTGGCGGGGGAGGTTTCCCGCAGTTCCGGCGGCAGGTCCCCCACTTCCACCAGCTGGCCGGGAGCCATGACGGTGAGCCAATGGCAGAGGTTTTCCAGCTGCCGCACGTTGCCCTGGAAGTCGAGGGAGACGAGGAACTTCACCGCCCCGTCGGAAAGGCGCTTGGGCTCCACCCCCAGCTCCTGGGCGCTCTTGGCGAGGAAGTGGCGGGCCAGCAGGGGAATGTCCTCGCGCCGCTCGCGCAGGGCCGGCAGGCGGATACGGATGACGTTGAGGCGGTGGAACAGATCCTCCCGGAAGAGGCCGTCCTTGACCCGGGTTTCCAGGTTCTGGTGGGTGGCGGCGATGACCCGCACATTGGCCTTCAGCGGCTGATGGCCGCCGACCCGGTAGTAGTGGCCGTCGGAGAGCACCCGCAGCAGGCGGGTCTGCAGTTCCGAAGGCATGTCGCCGATTTCATCGAGGAACAGGGTGCCGCCCTCGGCCTGCTCAAAGCGGCCCCGGCGCTGGGTGGCGGCGCCGGTGAAAGCGCCCCGCTCATGGCCGAACAGTTCGGATTCGAGCAGGTCCTTAGGAATGGCCGCGGTGTTGATGGCGATGAAGGGCTTGTCCGCCCGGGGGCTGTGGCGATGCAGGGCCCGGGCCACCAGTTCCTTGCCGGAACCGGATTCGCCGGTGATGAGCACGGTGGCGTGGCTCATGGCCAGACGGCCGATGGCGCGGAAGACTTCCTGCATGGCCGGAGCCTGGCCAAGGATCTCCGGACTGATGCTGGTTTCCTCGACCGCACCATCCTGGTGCATCGATTCATCCAGGGCCCGGCGGATCAGTTCCAGGGCCTGGTCCACGTCGAAGGGTTTGGGCAGGTATTCGAAGGCCCCGCCCTGGAAGGCGGCGACGGCGCTCTCCAGGTCCGAGTAGGCGGTCATGATGATGACCGGCAGGGAGGGGATGTGGGACTTCACGTGCTGCAGCAGCTCCAGGCCGGACTGGCCGGGCATGCGGATGTCCGAAAGCAGGACCTGGGGCACCTCTCCGGCATCCAGGGCGGCCAGGGCATCCACGGCGGAGGCGAAGCTCTTGTGGGCGATCTGTTCCCGGGCCAGGGCCTTTTCCAGGACCCAGCGGATGGAGCGGTCATCGTCGACAATCCAGACGGGTTTCATTGTGATCCCTTATTCGTTTTGCGCTGTGGCGAAATGGTCCACAGCACCGAGCAATTACTTTGCCAGCTTGGCTGACGACCTCAGGCGTGTTCCAGGGGCAGGCGCACGATGAAGCAGGTGCGGCCCGGGCGGCTCTCGCATTCCACCGTGCCCTGGTGCTGCTGCACGAAGCTCTGGGCCAGGGTCAGACCCAGGCCGGAACCACCGTCCCGGCCGGAGACCAGGGGGTAGAACATGCGCTCCCGGATGTCTTCGGGAATGCCGGGGCCGTTGTCGATCACCTGCAGTTCCAGGGCCAGGCGGAAGCGCTTCTTGGCCAGGGTCACCTGGCGCACGGCCCGGGTGCGCAGGACGATCTCGCCCTTGCCTTCCATGGCCTGGGCGGCGTTGCGGGCGATGTTGAGGATGGCCTGGATCAGCTGCTCCCGGTCGCCGATGAGGTCCGGCAGGCTGGTGTCGTAGTCGCGGCGGATTTTCAGCTGGCCGGGGAATTCGGCCAGCAGCAGGCTGCGCACCCGTTCCAGGATTTCGTGGATGTTCACCGGCCCGGGCTGCATCGGCCGGTGGGGCGAAAGCAGGCGCTGCATCAGGTCCTGCAGGCGGTCCGCTTCCTTGATGATGACCTGGGTGTATTCCCGCAGGCTGGGGTTGTTCAGTTCGAATTCCAGCAACTGGGCGGCGCCCCGGATGCCGCCGAGGGGATTCTTGATCTCGTGGGCGAGGTTGCGGATCAGTTCCCGGCTGGCCTGTTGCTGCTGCAGCAGGCGCTCTTCCCGGGAGGCGCGGATCTGCTGGTCGATGGGGCGCAGCTCCAGCAGCAGGCGGGCCTCCGGGGCATCCACCGGCGTCACGGTGCAGTTGATCTGCAGCACCTCGTCGTCTTCGCGGCGAATCTCGATGTTGTGGCCGGTATAGCTCCAGTCGTTGTCCAGAGCGCTGTCCAGGGCCTTCTGCAGGCCGGCCGAGGCCTGGATGATGTCCAGCAGGGAGCGTCCCACCACCACCCGGCCGCTGGTGGCCAGCAGGTTCTCCGCCGCCGGGTTCATGTGGCGGATGACAAGGCCGTCACCCAGGAGGATGACGGCAGACGAAAGCAGGTCGAGGCCGCTGAAGGGGCCGGGATTCAGATTAGGCATGGCTGGTTGGATAGCAGGAAGCGTACCAGCCGCGGCGCTCAACGCAGATTGCCGATTTCCTTGCGGATGGCTTCGATGTTGCGCTCATGCAGTTGCACCTTGTCCTTGTAGGGCTGCACCCGCTCGGCCACCTTGGCGCCGTTGATGCCGCCGCCGACGTTGCGGTCGGTCGGCTGGATGTTGGCCTCCTGATTGGCCAGCTCCTTCTTGGCGGCCTCCAGGTTCTTCTGCTCGGCCGCCAGTTCCTGTTCCAGGATGGTGCGGCGGTCGTTGTCGCGGCTGCGCTGGGTTTCGCTGCCCACCTTGGGGAAATCCGAAGGCGAAGGCGTGCTGACCTTGGCCGGGGCCCGGCTGCCGCCGCTGGGAGCCGAGTTGGTGGGATCGGTGATGATGCGCTTGCAGCCCTTGCCGGGGGCATTGGCATAGGTGATGTGACCGGCGTCGTCGGTACATTTGAAGATGTCGGCCCGGACCGGGCCGACAAACCCCAGGGCCAGCAGGCTGGCCAGCAGGGAGGCACGGGAAAGCTTGGTATTCATTGCCGCTCCTTGAGTTCGGGGCAAGTGTATTGGATCGATAGGGCTTTTACAAATGCCTTTGCCATTGCTCCGGGCAAGCCCGGACACGGCGTCGGAGGCCACGCTCGGCGGCCTCGGGAGCAAAAAAAAGGGACGGCCGCGGCCGTCCCCTTTCTCGGTACTGCAGCCGCTTAGCAGCTGTAGTACAGGTCGAATTCCACCGGGTGGGTGGTCATGCGCAGCTTGTTCACTTCTTCCATCTTCAGGTCGATGAAGGAATCGATCCAGTCGTTGGAGAAGACGCCGCCGCGGGTCAGGAACTCGCGGTCCTTGTCCAGGTTGGCCAGGGCTTCGTCCAGGCTGGCGCAAACGGTCGGGATCTTGGCATCTTCTTCGGGCGGCAGGTCGTACAGATTCTTGTCGGCAGCGTCGCCGGGGTGAATCTTGTTCTGGATGCCGTCCAGGCCAGCCATCAGCAGTGCAGCGAAGCACAGGTAGGGGTTGGCGATGGGATCGGGGAAGCGGGTTTCGATACGGCGGGCCTTGGTGGATTGCACGAAGGGCACGCGGATGGAAGCGGAACGGTTCTTGGCGGAGTAGGCCAGCTTCACCGGAGCTTCGTAGTGGGGCACCAGACGCTTGTAGGAATTGGTACCGGGGTTGGTGATGGCGTTCAGGGCCTTGGCGTGCTTGATGATACCGCCGATGTAGTACAGGGCGGTTTCGGACAGGCCGGCGTAGCCGTTGCCGGCGAACAGGTTCTGGCCATCCTTCCAGATGGACTGGTGCACGTGCATGCCGGAACCGTTGTCGCCAACGATGGGCTTGGGCATGAAGGTGGCGGTCTTGCCGTACTGGTGTGCCACGTTGTGCACGATGTACTTCAGGATCTGGGTCTGGTCGGCGCGACGCACCAGGGTGTTGAAGACGGTACCGATTTCGTTCTGGCCGGCGGTCGCCACTTCGTGGTGGTGCACTTCGACGGGCACGCCGCAGGCTTCCAGCAGCAGGCACATCTGGGCGCGCATGTCGTTGAAGGAATCAACGGGGGGCACGGGGAAGTAGCCGCCCTTGACCATGGGACGGTGGCCGGCGTTGCCGCCATCGAACTTCTCGGCGGTGGACCAGGCAGCCTCTTCGGAGAAGATCTTCACGTAGGTGCCGGACATGTCGGTCTTCCACTCCACGGAGTCGAAGATGAAGAATTCGGGTTCCGGACCGAAGAAGGCGGTGTCGCCGATGCCGGAGGACTTCAGGTAGGCTTCAGCGCGCTTGGCGATGGAGCGGGGGTCGCGGTCGTAGCCCTTGCCGTCGGCCGGTTCCACCACGTCACAGGTCAGGATCAGGGTGGTTTCGTCGAAGAAGGGGTCGATGTAGGCGGTGTTGGGGTCCGGCATCAGCAGCATGTCGGAGGCCTGGATACCCTTCCAGCCAGCGATGGAGGAACCGTCGAAAGCGTGGCCGGATTCGAACTTGTCTTCGTCGAAGGCGCTGACGGGCACGCCCACGTGTTGCTCTTTACCGCGGGTGTCGGTGAAACGGAAATCGACGAACTTGACGTCGTTTTCCTTGACCATCTTCATGATGTCTTGGGGGGTAGCCATACGCTAAGTCTCCTAACTGAACAGGTACCGGCCGGACCGGCAAAATCAAATAATTCGGTGCGCGACTTTCATAGCAGGTTCCATGCCAGCACTTCGCGCCGAGTAGGCCATTGTGCCATAAGCAAACTTCCCGACCGGGACTTTTTTGACGCACGCAAACGGTGCATTTTACAGGCTAACGCACCATTCTGGTGCATCCGTGTGTATCGGCGCCCCAAAGCTGCTCGTCCCCCTCGCGACAACTCCGGCGCCAGGAAACCTGGACGGCTCCGCCGGCAGCGGCATCTGACTTATACTTTTCCCATCAACCAGCAGAAGGACAAGCGCCATGGGCAAGATTTCCGACATTCTGACCCTGGCCCAGGAACGGGCCCGGCAACTGGGCCTGCCCTATGGCGGCGCCCTGACGCCCCGGGAGGCCTACGAACTGCTGCAGTCAGCGCCGGGAGCCAAGCTGGTGGATGTGCGCACCCACGCCGAGTGGGACTGGGTCGGCCGCATTCCCGGTGCCGTGGAAATCGAATGGATGCAGTATCCCGGCAACCAGCCCAATCCCCACTTCGCCGCCCAACTGGTGCATCAGGTGGATAAGGAGGCCCTGGTGATGTTCATCTGCCGCAGCGGCGCCCGCTCCCACAAGGCCGCCGAAACGGCGGTGCAGGCCGGTTACACCGAGGTGTACAACGTCCTCGAAGGCTTCGAGGGCGACAAGGATGCCAACGGCCAGCGCAACAAGGTGGGCGGCTGGCGCCATGCCGGCCTGCCCTGGCAGCAGGGCTGAGGATCAGCCGAGCAGGTCCTTCAGCCCGGTGTAGATGGACAGCACCGTGGTGCCGATGGCCACCAGGGAGCTGGAAACCTCGTTGATGCGGGATACCGCCTTCTGCAGCTTTTCCATGCTGGGCGGGCCGCTCACCAGGCGCCGCGCCAGGGCCATCTTCCAGCCCCCCTGCCCTGCCGCCGACTCCGCCGCCATGTCCGCCGGCAGCGCGGAGACACGGCGGGCCAGCAGGCGCCCCAGCAGCATGCCGGTGAGGTAGCTGAAGCCGATGCTGGCGGCGTACTCGGCGAATTCACGCCACTCCACCGGCCCCTGGGGCAGCCAGGGCACCCCATCCACGTAGGCCACCAGACCACTCATGCCGAGCACCGCCAGGGCCGCCATGGCAAAGGCGGCAGCGCCGGCATGCCAGAGGGACCGCTGCCCCCGTTGCAGCAACAGAAAACCGAAGGGCAGGGGAATGAGCAGGGAAACGATGCGCAGATATAGCGTGTCGAGATCGAAGGCCAGCACGATGAGGCCGTGGGCCAGCAGCAACAACAGCAGGGGCAGCCCCCAGTACAGCAGCCAGCTGCCCCGCCCGCAGCCGGAACCGCCGGTCGCCGCGCCGGGCATGGTCCCGGTCGGGCTGCCGGCTTCCAGCAGGCGAATCCGCTCCTGCAGGGCCGACAGTTCCGGTACCGCCTCGCGGCTCTCCTGCAACTTGGCCTCCAGGTCCGCAATGCGGGCCAGGAGCGGCTTGAACAGGTAGAGGTCGCGGCGGCAAACGGGACACACCAGGGCTTCCCGGGAAATGTCGGAGGTGCAGTAGGGGCACTTCATGGGATCACTTCACCACATTGAGCTGCAGCACGGTGGAGGACTGACGCCCCTCGCTGTCCTGCACGGTGACGCGGATCTGGTGCTCCCCCGGCGGCACTTCAGCGCCCGCCAGCTCGATACCGCCCGCACTCAGACCGGCCTTGACCCGGGGCAGCAGGTCCACCGGGGTCGCCTTCAGATAGGTGACGGAGACGCTGGCCGGATCGATCCGGGCACCACCACGGGGTTCGAAACTGACCTTCAGGTTGAAGGGGGATTTGACCGCACCAGCGGCCGGGTCGGGGGAAAGCATCTTCACCCCCGGGCCCCGGGTGATGCCGCGGGTGACCAGCGCCCCCGCCGCTGCCGGCAGGCGGGCTTCCTCGTCCTTGATCAGGGTCACTGCCGCGGCCGGGCCGCTGAGCAGGCCGAGCAAGGCCATCGTCGCAAAAAAAATCGTCACTCGCTGCATCGTCGCTCTCCTCTCAATCGCCCACCACCACGAAGGGGGCCCAAAACAGGGGATGGGCATAGCTGAACGCAGCCTTGCCCGTTTTCGCATCCACGGCGCCCGGCCCGGACAGCAGGGCCAGCATGGACTGGCGCAGGGCCTCGGCCTTGGCCAGCCCCGGCGTCTGCACCTGGCGGCGGAACAGGTCCGTCATGATGAGACGAGCCGCCACGGTTTCCACCGGCCAGTTGGAAACCAGCAGGGCCCGGGCGCCGGCGTAGAAAAAGGCCCGCCCCAGGCCTGACACGGCTTCGGCGCCACTGCCCTCCCCCGCTGCCGTATTGCAGGCGGAGAGTACCACCCAATCCGCATTCAGCTTCAGGCCGAGAATCTCATCCAGGGTCAGCAGGCCGTCGCCCTTGCCGCCGCTGAGCTGGGGCGCCGTGAGGGCCAGGGCCGGCTGGGTCAGGCCGTCCAGGTCCCCGGGCACCAGGCCGTGGGTGGCGAACATCACCACCCGCCGGTTGCTCAGGTCCGCCTCCAGGACGGAGCGTTCGCTGGCCCGGGTCTGCAGGTAGATGTCGTCATCCCGTTCGGCCCCCAGGACCCGGGCGATTTCCCGGATTTCGCTGCCCGTGTCGGGCAGGCGCGGCAGCAGGGCCAGCTCGGCCGAATCGACGCCGCCGGTGCGGGGCACGCTGCGCAGGTGCAGGGGCGCTCCCCGGGTGGCCATGCCCTTGGGCGGCAGCGCCGCCAGCCGGGCCTGCTCCTCGCTGAACAGGGGATCGCCGAAACCGATGAAGGGACGACGCCCGGCATCCCCCGGCTTGAGGGCCCGCAGGCTGCCCAGGGCCGTCACCGAGGGCAGCTGGGCGATGGCGACGCTACGGGCCAGCCAGGGCACCTCCTTGTAGGCGGCGAAAGGCAGCGGGCTGCGCCTCGGCGCCGGCACCGCTTCCGTCACCAGGACGGACAGGGGCAGCTGGCCCAGCTCGGCGTGGGGCACCGCCAGCAGGATCCGGGCGCCCTGCCAGGCCGGCAGCACGGGCTGCAGCAGCTGCACGTAGAGATCGTGGGCGGCGGCCACGTCGAAGGGGGGGATTTCCTCGATGCTGGTCACCCCCGGGTCCAGGGCGCGGCGCAGGCCGGCCACGGCCGCCGCCAGCCGGGCCCGGGACAGGGCGACGGGCGCCGAGCGGGCCTGGCCCTGGGCCGGCACCGCCCAAACCTGACCGCCCTCCTCGCCGAAGTACCAAGCCACCAGCACCTCCCCCGGGTGCAGCCGACGCCGCGCCTCCTCCAGGGTCACCGGCCGGGGATCCACCAGCTGGGCGTAATCAGGGAAACGGCGGGCGATGTCCTTACGATAGCTTTCCCGTTGCTGGCGCAGGGCATCCACATCGCTGCGGATCTTCTGCTGCACCTGGGGCAGCTGCTGGTCCGCGGCAGCCGACAGCAGCTGGGTCAGCAGGGTGTTTAGGGAATTGATGCGGCGCTGGGCGTCCTGTTCCTTGCGCGCCAGCTCGGCCAGGGCCGGATCGTCGATGCGGGCCCGGGCGGCACTGGCGGTAAGGGCCCGCTGCACGCCACTGGAACGGGCAATGTCGGCCAGGCGGAAGGACTCGGCCACCACATCGAAGCCCTTGGGCAGGACCGGGCTGGAGGCATCCAGGCGCCCCAGCAGCTGCAGGTAGCTTTCCAGGATCAGCAGCAGGCGCTGCTGGCGTTTGCGGCTACCAGTTTCCGCCTCGGCATCATTGCGGGCCTGGTCCAGCAGGATCGGCACCGCCTGGGCAAAGGCCTGGAAGGCCTCCTCGGGGCGGCCGGCGGCGCCCAGGGTCATGGCCAGGAAGCCCCGCACTTCGGCACTGCGGGCACTGCCCTCGCCGTAGCGCTGGCGGGCCCAGTCGTACATGGCCCGGGCCATCTGCTCGGCCCGCGTCACATTGCCGGTACGCAGCAGGGCCAGCACCCAATCCAGGTCGGCGGCACCGGTCTTGGCCAGCAGCTCGGGGGAAGCGGCGATGCCGGCCCGCAGCTCCTCGAATACCTGGAGGGCCTCGCCGTAACGGCGCTGGGCCACCAGCGCCGCCGCCAGGGCACGGCGGGCATCCGAAAGCAGGCGGGATTCGGGCACGGCGCCGGCCTCGAGGAAAGTGTCCAGGGCCGCCCGGGCCAGCAGGGAGGACTCCTCCAGGCGCCCTTCCTCGGCCAGGATGGAGGCCAGGATGCGCAGACCCTGGCCCACATCGGTCGAATCCCGGCCGCCCCGCTCCAGAGAGTGGCGGATGGCCTGGCGGGCATAGATCTCGGCCTCCGCCGTCTTGCCCTGGGCCAGCAGGGTGGCCGCTAGGCTCCGTTCCAGCACCTCGGTGAAACGGCGGCTGCCATCCACGCTGCCGCCGTCGATGTTCCGCTCCTGCAGCCGGGGCAGCAGCGCCAGGTAGGCGTCGTTCTCCCGCAGGGCGCGGCGGTAGGCCGCTTCGGCTTCGATGAAGCGGCCCTCGACACGGAACAGTTCGCCCCGGGCCCGCTCGTAGTTGGCCACCCAGGAATGGCCGAAGTTGTCCCAGTTGCGGCTCTGCTTCATGCGGGTCAGGATCGCCCCCAGGTCCCGCAGGCGGGCCCGGGCGCTGTCGAAATCGCCGATCAGGGTGTACTGGTAGGCGGCCAGCTGGTTGGTCCCCGTCAGCTGGCCCTGGGAATTGGCCGGGGTGGCGCGGATGGCTTCCTCGGCGTAACGCACGGCCGCCAGCAGGTTGCCGCCGGAGGTTTCGGCGGAGGCCAGTTCCCGCAGGGCGCGGGAATAGCGGGCCGAACCGGCTTCGCCCAGGAGCCGGGCCTGGCCCAGGTCGGCGATCTGCTGCCGGACCCGGCCGATGCGGCCGGCAGCCCGGGCCCGTTCCAGATAAAACTCGAACAGCACATTGCGGTCCGAGGTATCGGGTACCGGCTTTTCGGCTGCGGCGACGACTTCGGCCGCCGCCTTGGGGTCCGGCTTGTACTGGGCCAGCAGGCGGGTTACGTCCTGGATGGTGCGGGGCGGCGGCGCCAGCAGCAACTCCTCCGGCTCCGGCAACGCTTCCTCGCCGAACACCGGTGCAGCGCCCCCCGCCAACAGCAGGCAAAGCAGCGAAAGGGGCCGGCCCCAGCGATGATAGAATTTCCGCTTTCCCAACATTGCTCTCGCCCCCAGGCTCCCATTCCGTACGGGAACATACTAGCAAATGCAAGCCACCATTCAATTCGACCGTTTCAACCAGATGGCCGACGCCGACTGCCAGGAGCGCATCCGCGCCGCCCGGGCCAAGCTGGGCAAGAAGGCCGTCCTGCTCTGCCACCACTACCAGCGGGCCGACGTGTACCAGCACGCCGACCTCACCGGCGACTCCCTCAAGCTGTCCCGCCTGGCCTCCCAGACCGACGCCGAATACATCGTCTTCTGCGGCGTGCATTTCATGGCCGAGGTGGCGGACATCATGTCCAAGCCGGAGCAGATCGCCATCCTGCCGGATCTGGCGGCCGGCTGTTCCATGGCCGACATGGCCAACCTTGCCAAGGTGGAGCGCTGCTGGCGCGAACTGAACGAAGTGCTGGGCAATGCGGAAAGCCTGGTGACCCCGGTCACCTACATCAACTCCGCCGCCGACCTGAAAGCCTTCTGCGGCGAACGGGGCGGCATCGTGTGCACCTCCTCCAATGCCGGCACCATCGCCAAGTGGGCCTTCGCCCAGCGCGAAAAGGTGCTGTTCTTCCCCGACCAGCACCTGGGTCGCTGGACCGGCCACAACATGGACATCCCCATGGAGCAGATGGTGGTGTGGGACCCGGACCAGGAATACGGCGGCCTCACCCCCCAGCAGATCAAGGAGGCCAAGATCCTGCTGTGGAAGGGCCACTGTTCGGTGCACCAGATGTTCCAGCCGGCCCACATCCAGCGCTTCCGCCAGGAGCATCCGGACGGCCTGGTGATCTCCCACCCGGAATGCTGCTTCGACGTCTGCAAGGCCTCCGACTACGTGGGCTCCACCGAACACATCGTCAAGACCATCAAGGAAGCCACCCCCAACACCCGCTGGCTGGTGGGCACCGAGCTGAATCTGGTGAACCGCCTGGCAGAGGAAGTGAAGGCGGAAGGCAAGATCGTCCAGTTCATGGCCCCCACGGTGTGCATGTGTTCCACCATGCAGCGCATCGACCCCCAGCACCTGGCCTGGACCCTGGAAAACCTGGCCGAGGGCAACGTGGTGAACCGCATCAGCGTGCCCGCCCACGAAGCCCCCATGGCCAAGCTGGCCCTGGACCGGATGCTGGCCATTTCCTGAGCCATGGCAGAAAGAAAAAAGGGCGTCCTCGGACGCCCTTTTTTTTGCCCCGCTGAATCAGAGACGGAAACGCGCCACGGCATCGTGCTGGGCCTCCGCCAACCGGGTCAGACTCACTGCCGTCTGGGCGACTTCCTGGATGGCCAGGTTGTTATCGCTGGAGACCCGGGCAATTTCGTCCACCTGATGAGTCACGTGGCGACTGTTTTCGGCCTGGGACCTGAGGGCTGATGAGATGGTCACGATCTCTTCGGTAATGGCCTCGGTGCCAGCCTTGATTTCCAGCATGGTGGCCGCTGCCTGTTGCACCAGGCCCACGCCGTCCTTGGCTTTCTCGGAGCCAAGCAGCATGGATTCCACCGCCCGGCTCGTGCCGGTCTGCACTGCGGTAATCATGGCCGTGATTTCGTGGGTGGATTGGCTGGTGCGCTCCGCCAGCTTTCGCACCTCATCGGCCACCACGGCAAAGCCCCGCCCCGTTTCCCCCGCCCGGGCCGCTTCAATCGCCGCGTTGAGCGCCAGCAGGTTGGTCTGGTCGGCAATTTCCTTGATTACATTGACGATGTCAGAGATGCGCCGGGACTGGTCGCCCAAGGACTGGATGGTGTCCGATGTTTCTCCCACCCGGCGCGCCACTTCCGCCACCTCTTCCGCGGTGCGGGTCACCGCGGCGCTGCCCTGCGCCGACGTGTTGCCTGCCTCATGCACCATGGTTTCCGAACGATTGGCGCTCTCGGCCATGGCTGCGATCTGCTCGGTCAGGGCAGAAACTGCACCGGCAATGTTCTGGGCCGACTGGGACTGATCCTGGGTGCGGGCCGAAACCTGCTCCGCCGACACGGACAGTTGCTGGGATGCGCTGAAAATATGGTCGGCACTCTCGCCCAGATGGGCAATCAGTTCCCGCAACCGCAACTGCATGGTCTGCAGGGCCGACATCAACTCGCCGACCTCACCTCCCCCATCCACCGTGACCGGGGTACGCAAGTCGCCCTGGGCCACCCGGGTGGCCACCTCGGCAGCCTGGCGGATGCGCTTGATCAACCCCCTGCTGATGACCAAGGCCAGCGCCCCTCCGCCCAGCAAGGCCAGGCCAAGCACCAGGACCAGCCCGAAGCCGGCGCGGGAAATGGCCCGATCGGCCTGTTGCTCCTGGGTGGCATTGCTACGGTTGGCCATCTCCACCACCCGGTCCACGGCCTGCCGATGGGCCTCGTAACTCGTCCGCAAAGTTTTCAGGTCGCCGCGTAGCGCGGCATTGTCTCCCGCCTTCAAGTGGGGCAGGAAGCGCTCGTTCACCAGCTGAAAGAACTGCTCCGCTGGCCGATGCGCTTGGGTCAGCAACTGTTCCCGGATATCGGAGGCCAGCGGTTCCCCCTGCCAGAAAGTGCGGCGGCTGGCGTACTCCTTTTCAAGGTTGTGGAGGCGGGCGATCAGGGACTCGCGCTCGGCAGCCTGTTCCGAATCGGCCAGCTGCAGCACCACCAGATAGGACTCGATAATGTAGCTGGGGGGCGGCAGAACATCGGCCACAAGGTCCTTGCCGCGGACGATATCGCGGTAGATCGGGCCATTGACTTCCACCTGCCCTAGGCTACGGAAGGACCAGGCGCCGAAAACCAGCATGCCGAGCACCAGCACTCCCAGCATGATGGCAATCTGGGTGCGAACTCGGAAATGGGAGATATCCATGTTGGGCATCGGGTTTCTTTGATTGAGCGCGCATCTTACCGACCGGCCCAGGCCGCCAGAACTAGGGCGTTACCTAGTCCGTGCATAAGGGCGTGGTAACCTCCGACTATCGAAAATGGACGGAATCACCTCCCCATCGCCATGCCCGCGCCCACGTTGCATATCACCACCTACAACATCCACAAGGGCTTTTCCCAGTTCAACCGCCGCATGATGGTGCACGAGCTGCGGGAACGCCTGCGGGCCCTGGGCCCGGACCTGGTCTTCCTGCAGGAGGTGCAGGGGCTGCACCTGGGCCATGCGGAACAGCACGAGCACTGGCCGGAGGAACCCCAGCACGAATTCCTCGCCGAGGACGTGTGGCCCGACGCCGCCTACGGCCGCAACATGGTCTATGACCACGGCCACCACGGCAACGCCATCCTCTCCCGCTTTCCCATCCTCTCCAGCCACAACCAGGACGTCACCCATCTGCGCTTCGAGCGCCGCGGCCTGCTCCATTGCGAAGTCCAGGTGCCGGGCTGGGAGCGCCACCTGCATTGCGTCTGCGTGCACCTGTCCCTGATCGGCCGCAGCCGGCGGCGGCAGATGGACGCCCTGGCCCAGCGCCTGGAGGGTCTGGTGCCCGAGGATGCGCCCCTCATCATCGCCGGCGATTTCAACGACTGGCGCAACCGGGCCGACGGCCTGCTGGCCGAGCGCCTGGGCCTGACCGAGGTCTTCCACGGCGCCCGGGGCCGCCCGGTGCGCAGCTATCCGGCCGGCCTGCCTTTGTTCCGCCTGGACCGCATCTACGCCCGGGGCTTTGCCGTCAGCGCCACCCAGGTCCATTTCGGCCGTCCCTGGTCGCGCATCTCGGACCACGCGGCCCTCTCCGCCCACCTCACCCCCGTCTAGGCACCATGGACGCGGCCTACCTGCCAGGCAACCGGGTCACCCTGCTCAACAGCGGCGACGAGTTCTTCCCCGCCCTGCTGGCCGCCATCGACGGGGCGGAGCGGGAGGTGCATCTGGAGACCTACATCTTCGAGGCCGACGAGACCGGCCAGGCTGTCGCCTCCGCCCTCTGCCGGGCCGCCCGGCGCGGCCTCAAGGTGCGGGTCCTGGCCGACGGCTTCGGCGCCCGGGACTTTCCCCGGACCCTGATGCCGGCCCTGGTGGCCGACGGCGTGCAGGTCCTCATCTACCGCCCGGAACTGCCCGACCTGGGCCTGCGACGGCATCGCCTGCGCCGCCTGCACCGCAAGATCACCGTGGTGGACGGCCGCCTGGCCTTCGTCGGCGGCATCAACATCATCGACGACCGCAACACGCCGCACCAGATTCCGCCCCGCTTCGATTACGCCGTCTGCGTCGAGGGCCCGTTGCTGGAACCGATCCAGCGCTCGGTGCGGCATGTCTGGGAAATCGTCGTCTGGGCCAGTTTCCGCCACCGCTTCCGCCTGCCGCCGCCGGCCCCGGCCTGTTGCCAGCCGGTCGGCAACCAGCTCGCCGCCTTCGTGGTGCGGGACAACATCCGCCACCGGCGCGACATCGAGGATGCCTACCTGCAGGCCATCGCCTCAGCCCGGGAGGAGGTGATCCTGGCCAACGCCTATTTCCTGCCGGGGCGCCGCTTCAAGGAAGCCCTGCGGGAAGCCGCCGCCCGGGGCGTGCGCGTCACCATCCTGCTGCAGGGACGGGTGGAATACCGGCTGCTGCACTACGCCAGCCAGGCCCTCTACGGCAGCCTGCTGGAGGCCGGCATCCGCATCGTCGAATACCACCGCAGCTTTCTTCACGCCAAGGTGGCGGTGGTGGACCGGGACTGGGCCACCGTGGGCTCCAGCAATATCGATCCCTTCTCCCTGCTGCTGGCCCGGGAGGCCAATGTGGTGGTGCGTGACGCCACCTTCACCGCCCAGTTGCGGAGCAGCCTGCAGCAGGCCATGGCCGAGGGCGGACGGGAGCTGCTACCGGGACGCTGGCGCCGCATTCCCTGGCATTCCCGCTGGCTGCGGCGCCTGGCCTATTCCCTGGTGCGGCTGATGATCGGACTGGCGGGATACGGCGCCAGGCACTGAGGGCCTGGGAGCCAGCAGGCAAGCCCTATTCCAGGCTGACGGCCCGGCAACGGGGAACCAGCGCCAGGTTCCAGTGGGCCACCGCCCAGGCCCATACCTCGTCCCGGCTGGCGGCGCGCAAGGCCGGAGGCGGCCGCTGGCCAAGGAACTCCAGGGCATCCACCAGGGCCGGCACCGGCCGGCCGTCGTCCAGGGCCGGTGCCCGGGTCTGCTTGGACAGCTTCTCGCCCCGGGCATTGGTGGCCAGGGGCAGATGCACGTAGGCCGGCGTCGGCACGCCCAGGCACTGCTGCAGCCAGATCTGGCGCGGCGTCGAATCCAGCAGGTCGGCCCCGCGCACCACATGGGTGACGCCCTGGAAGGCATCGTCCACCACCACCGCCAGCTGGTAGGCGTACTGGCCGTCGGCCCGCAGCAGGACGATGTCCCCCACGTCCCGCTCCAGGTTGTGCCCCACCCGGCCCAACAGGCCGTCCTCGAAGCTCACCTCCCGGTCCGGCAGACGCAGGCGCCAGGCCCGGGGCGACTGCCCGGGCTGCAAACCGCCGCGGCAGGTGCCGGCATAGCGGGGGGCGCCGTCGATGGAGCGGCCGCCGTGGCCCTCGGCGATCTCCTTGCGCGAACAGGCGCAGGGATAGGCCTGCCCCGCCGCCTGCAGGCAGGCCAGGGCGGCGGCATAGGCCTCGTGGCGCTGGCTCTGCCACAGCACCGGGCCGTCCCAGACGAAGCCGTAGGCTTCCAGGCTGCGCAGGATGGCATCCGCCGCGCCCGGCACCGTGCGCGGCCCATCCACATCCTCCATGCGCACCAGCCACTCGCCCTGGCGGCAACGGGCCTCCAGGCAACTGCCGAGGGCAGCCACCAGGGAACCGAAATGCAGGGGGCCGGAGGGCGAGGGGGCAAAGCGGCCGCGATAGGCGGAAGGGGAGCGGGTCATGGGCCGGAGTTTACCGGATCGGCACCAAGAAAAAGCCGGCCCGCTCTGACGAGGGGGCCGGCCGGCATGGGGCGGGAGAAAATCAGACGTTGAACAGGAAGTTCATCACGTCGCCGTCCTGCACCACGTATTCCTTGCCTTCGGAGCGCATCTTGCCGGCTTCCTTGGCGCCCTGCTCGCCCTTGAAGGCGATGAAGTCGGCGTAGGCGATGGTCTGGGCCCGGATGAAGCCCTTCTCGAAGTCGGTGTGGATGACGCCGGCGGCCTGGGGGGCGGTGTCGCCCTTGTGGATGGTCCAGGCGCGCACTTCCTTGACCCCGGCGGTGAAGTAGGTCTGCAGACCGAGCAGGTCGTAGCCGGCGCGGATGAGACGGTTGAGGCCCGGCTCCTCCAGGCCCAGGTCGGCCAGGAAGGCCTGCTTGTCCTCGTCTTCCAGGTCGGCCAGTTCTTCCTCGATCTTGGCGCACACGGCCACCACGGGAGCGCCTTCCTTGGCGGCATGTTCGCGCAGGCGGTCCAGGTGGGGATTGTTCTCGAAGCCGTCTTCCATGACGTTGCCCACGTACATGGCGGGCTTCACGGTAAGCAGACAGAGGGGCTTGACGATGAGCTTGTCGTCGTCGGACAGGCCGGCGGTGCGGGCGGGCTTGCCTTCGTTGAGGTGGGGTAGCAGCTTTTCCAGCACGGCCACCAGCTTCTGGGCTTCCTTGTCGCCGGACTTGGCCTTCTTGCCGTCCCGGGCGATGGTGCGCTCCACCACGGCCAGGTCGGCCAGGGCCAGCTCGGTGATGATGGTCTCGATGTCGGCGATGGGATCCACCTTGCCGGAGACGTGCACCACATTGGGGTCGTCGAAACAGCGCACCACGTTCACGATGGCATCGGTTTCCCGGATGTTGGCCAGGAATTGGTTGCCCAGGCCCTCGCCCTTGGAGGCGCCAGCCACCAGGCCGGCAATGTCCACGAACTCGACGATGGCCGGCTGCATGCGCTGGGGTTTGACGATCTCGGCCAGGGCCGCCATGCGGGGATCGGGCACTTCAACGATGCCCACATTGGGCTCGATGGTGCAGAAGGGGTAGTTGGCCGCTTCGATGCCCGCCTTGGTCAGGGCGTTGAAGAGGGTGGATTTGCCGACGTTGGGCAGACCAACGATGCCGCATTTCAAGCTCATGGTGTTTTCCTTGCTAAACGGTTTTGCCGTGTAACTGTTGTTGGGCGGCGGCGAAATCGCCGGCGGCGATGCGGGGCCAGGCCAGCAGGCAGCGGTCGATGGCCTTGTCGATTTCCGTCTGCTCCTCGGCCCGGGGGCGATGCAGGACGAAATCGACGACTTCCTGCTTCAGGTTGAGGCTGCGGGGATGGCCGATCCCCAGGCGCAGGCGCCAGAAATTGGGACTGCCGAGCTGGGCCTGGATGTCCTTGAGGCCGTTGTGGCCGCCATTGCCGCCGCCCTGCTTGAGGCGGATGGCACCGGGCATCAGGTCCAGTTCGTCATGCACCACCAGCACCTCTTCCGGTTCGATCTTGTAGAAGCGGGCCAGGGCTGCCACCGCATGGCCGGAACGGTTCATGAAGGTGGTGGGCTGCAGCAGCCAGGTATCACCGGCCCGGGCGGCCAGGCCGAGGAACTTGCTCTGGGGCGCCAGGCTGACCTTGAGGTCCCGGGCCAGGCGGTCCACCAGCCAGAAGCCCGCATTGTGCCGGGTATCTTCGTATTCCGCGCCGGGGTTGCCCAGGCCAACGATGAGACGGGGAGCGTTCACTGGAAAGACTCAAAAAATAAAGCCGCCGCGAGGGCTGAGCCCGGCGGCGGCTTCTTGCACGGTCAGACCGGAAGATTAAGCAGCAGGAGCCGCTTCTTCGGCTGCGGCAGCGCCGCGCACGGTCATGATGGTGGCGACCACGGGGTTGTCCTGGCCATGCTGCACCAGAGCCACGCCCTTGGGCAGCTTGACGTCGGCGATGTGGATGGAGTGGCCAGCAGCCAGGTCCTTCAGGTCCACTTCGATGAACTCGGGCAGGTCGGCAGCCAGGCAGGTCACTTCCACTTCGTTCAGCACGTGGGAGACGATGCCGCCGCCCAGCTTGACGCCGGGAGCGATGTCAGCGTTCACGAAGTGCAGGGGCACCTTGGTGTGCAGCTTCTGGTTGGGATCGACGCGCTGGAAGTCCACGTGCAGCACGATGGCCTTGTAGGGGTGAGCCTGGTAGTCGCGCAGCAGAACGGATTCCTTCTTGCCGTCGATGTTCAGGTTGATCAGGGAAGAGTGGAAGGCTTCCTTGCGCAGAGCCAGGTAGATTGCGTTGTGGTCCACCTCGATGGAGATGGGGGCAGCGGTACCACCGTAGACGATGCCCGGGACCTTGCCGGCACGACGCAGGCGGCGGCTCGCTCCGGTGCCCTGGTCGTTGCGCTTATCGGCGTTGAATTCAAAGATCATGATGACTCCAAAGTAAAGACCCCGACCGCGACCAGCCGGGGGGTTGAGAAAACTTATTCGATGAACAGGGAGGACACGGAGTCCTCGTTGCTGATGCGCCGGATGGTCTCGGCCAGCAGTTCGGCCACGGACAGCTGGCGGATGCGGGAACAGGCCATGGCATCGTCGCGCAGCGGAATGGTGTCGGTCACCACCAGTTCGTCCAGGTCGGAGGAATTGACCCGCTCCACGGCGGCGCCGGACAGCACCGGGTGGGTACAGTAGGCCACCACCTTCTGGGCGCCGTTGGCCTTGAGGGCGGAGGCGGCCTTGCACAGGGTGCCGGCGGTGTCGACGATGTCGTCCATGATGATGCAGGTGCGGCCGTCCACTTCGCCGATGATGTTCATCACCTCGGAGACGTTGGCCTTGGGACGACGCTTGTCGATGATGGCCAGGTCGCACTCCAGGCGCTTGGCCAGGGAACGGGCGCGGACCACGCCGCCGTGGTCGGGGGAGACCACCAGCAGGTTTTCGTGGTTCTGCTTCTGGATGTCTTCCAGCAGGATCGGCAGGGCGTAGACGTTATCCACCGGGATATCGAAGAAGCCCTGGATCTGCTCGGCATGCAGGTCCATGGTGAGGACCCGGTCCACGCCGGCGGCGGTCAGCAGGTCGGCCACCAGCTTGGCGGCGATGGGCACCCGGGAAGAACGGGAGCGGCGATCCTGGCGGGCGTAGCCGAAATAGGGAATGGCGGCGGTGATGCGACCGGCGGAGGCGCGCTTCAGCGCATCCACCATCACCAGCAGTTCCATCAGGGTATCGTTGGAGGGGGCGCAGGTGGACTGCAGGATGAAGACGTCGTGACCACGCACGTGCTCTTCGATTTCCACGCTCACTTCCCCGTCGGAGAAGCGGCCTACGCTGGCACGTCCCAGGGGACGGCGGCCCAGGCGGGAAACCACGTCGGCAGCCAACTTGGGATTAGCGTTGCCGGTAAAGACCATCAGGCTATTGAAAGCCATAGGGGCGCCCCCAGAAATGCAATACGGGCAGGTATGTACCTGCCCGTTGTCTCGGAATTATTGGCTGGGGAGGAAGGATTCGAACCTTCGCATGCCGGAATCAAAATCCGGTGCCTTAACCAACTTGGCGACTCCCCAGTAACCGGTTTGGCGCTGCCGGACATCAGAACTGCTGCCGCCAGCGACTGGAAATCTGTGCCTGTCCCGCAACCTGCGTTGCGCTGCGTGACTAGCGAGGCGCGGATATTACACAAAAAATTTCGGGCGGGCAAATCTTTTGCCAAAAAACTTCGTCACCCACCCGGCCCCCCTAGGGCAACAGTCCGTACAGGGGGTGGCTGTCCAGCCCGGGCGCCACCCAGCCCCGCATGTCGGGCGGCAGCTGGGCCAGGGCCGCCTCGGCCCCGGCCTGGTCCGGGAATTCGGCAAAGACGCAGGCCCCGGAGCCGCTCATGCGGGCCCGGCCGAAACGCCGCAGCCATGCCAGGTGACGCGCCACCTCGGGAAAGCGGGCGCAGGCCACCGGCTCCAGGTCGTTGCCGCCCAGGCCGGGCCGCCAATCGGTAGCCGCCATGGCTGGCGTGTCCCGCTTCAGTTCGGGAGCCCGGAAGATGTCCACGGTGGGCACCGCCACCGGCGGCTGCAGCACCAGATACCAGGCCGGCGCCGCCGGCACGGCCTGCAGCGCCTCGCCCACACCCTCGGCGAAGGCGGTGCGGCCGAAGATGAAGACCGGCACATCGGCCCCCAGGGTCAGGCCCAGGGCCTGCAACCGTTCCCGGGACAGGCCCAGTTGCCACAGGTGGTTGAGGGCCAGCAGCACGGTGGCGGCGTCGGAACTGCCGCCGCCCAGGCCGCCGCCCATGGGCAGCCGCTTTTCCAGGCGGATATCCGCCCCCCGGGTACAGTTGGCCGCCTGTTGCAGGAGACGGGCGGCCCGCACGGTCAGGTCGCTCTCCTCCGGCACCCCGGGCAGGGGATTGAGCAGGCGCACCTGGCCGTCCTCCCGGGGCGCGAAGTGCAGGGTGTCGCCGTAATCGACGAAACGGAACAGGGTCTGCAGCAGGTGATAGCCGTCGGCGCGGCGGCCCACCACATGCAGGAAGAGATTGAGCTTGGCCGGCGCCGGGTAGGCGCTGTCCCAGGTCCAGGCCGGGTTCATTGGGCGCTCCAGTCGTCGATGCGCAACTTCAGCTCCAGGGCTTCGCCCCGGCGGGCCGTCAGCCGCACCGGCAGGGCCTGGGGACTGGGGTTGTCGCCATAGTCGTAGTCGATGCTCCAGCCGGCCTCCTGCAGGCGCAGCAGGCGGCCGGCGCCGTCGCGCTCCGCCGCCCCGGCCGGGGTGGCACGGGCCAGCAGCCATTCGCCCATGCCGGCCACCGGCAGGGGATAGCCCAGCACGTCGGCCACCAGCTGGTCCGCATCGGCGGCCTGGAATTCCTTCTGGTCGGCCGTCACCAGGCGGGCAACGCCGGCGCGGCGGCTGATCTCCGCCGCGCCCTGGCCGAAGGGATTCATGAGGAAGATGTCGTCGCCTTCAGGGGCATGGCGCCAGGCGATCTTGCCGGAGTAGCTGGCCTGTTCGTAGCGCAGGGAAAAACGCCCCTCGATCTGGAAGGACTGCAAGGTTTCCCGCGCCACGGCGGGCACGGCATAGCGCTCCGGCACGGTGCTGCAGGCGGCGAGCAGGGTCAGGAGCGCTCCGGCGCCTAAACGGAGAAATGCGGCGACCACGGATCAGGGCTGGAATTTCTTGACGGCGGCGGCCAGGGCTTCGTTGTCCGGGTCCTTCCTGGCGGCTTCGCGCAGCACGCGGCGGGCCTCGTCCTGGCGCCCCAGACCCCACAGCACCTCGCCCATGTGGGCGGCGATTTCCGGGTCCTGGCGCAGGCCGTAGGCCTTCTGCAGCTGGATCAGGGCGCCGGCCAGGTCGCCCTGGCGATAGAGCACCCAGCCCATGCTGTCGATGATGAAGGCGTCGTCCGGCAGAAGGGCCAGGGCCCGGGCCACCAGTTCCCGGGCTTCATCCAGGCGCATGTTGCGCTCGGCGAAGGTGTAGCCCAGGGCGTTGTAGGCATGGGCGTTCTCGGGCTGCAGGGCGATCACCTGGCGCAGGCGCTCTTCCACCAGGGCCACCTTGTCGAGACGGTCGGCCACCAGGGCCGAGTCGTAGAGCAGCTCCGCATTGCCCGGATTGCTCTTGAGCAGGCGTTCCAGCACCTCCAGGGCCTCGGCGTAACGCTTGGCGTCGCGCAGCAGCTGGGCTTCGGACTGGCCCAGGGCAACCCGCTCGGTGGGATGCATGGTGGCGGTCTGCTGCAGCACCTGCCGCGCCTCGTCCAGCTTGCCGGCCCGGGCCAGCAGCATGGCCTGGCGGTTGCGGGCGTTGAGGAAGGGCTCGCTGAGGCCGACCTGGCCGTAGTAGTCGATGGCGGCCGCCTCGTTCTTGCGCGCCTCCATGACCTGGCCCAGGTAGTAATTGACCAGGTTGCGGTCGCCGAACTCCAGCTCCAGCAGGTGCTTGAGCTGGGTCTCGGCGGTGTCCAGGTCATTCTGCTGCAGGGCCAGGATGGCCACCGGATAGACCACTTCGACGCTGTTGGGGAAGTCCCGCAGCAGGCGGCGGAACTCGGCGCTGGCATCGCTGAAGCGCTTGTCGCCCACATAGGCCCGGGCCAGGTGCAGGCGCACGTCCTTGGCGTTGGGATGGCGGCTCAGATAACGCTCCAGCAGGGGCACCACCTTGGCCGGCGCTTCGGCGGAGACGATCTGGGCCTCCAGCAGCACCGGCATTTCCCATTCGGGACGCAGCTCCTGGGCCCGGCGCACCGACTCCTGGGCCAGGGGACGGTCGCCTGCGGCCAGGGCGGCCTGGGCCACGGCAAAGTGGGCCTCGGCCACGCCCTGGTAGGGCTGGGTGACGCGCTGCACCAGACGCAGCACGGCGCTCTTGTCCGGCTGGCGGACCAGCATGCGGTTGAGGCGGCTGAGGTTGTCGCCCAGGTTGTCCTTGTCCTGCTCCAGCAGCTTGCTCAAGTGGGGCACCAGGTCGTCCAGGCGGTTGAGGACGATCAGCACCCCCACCAGGGTCTGGCGGGCCGTCACCGACTCGGGTTCCGTTTCCACCCACAGCTGGGCCAGTTCATGGGCCAGGTCCATGCGCCGGGCAAAGCCCGCCACCTCGATGGCCCGGGCCAGCACCTGGGGGTCCCGGCTGCGCAGGGCCAGTTCCGCGTACACGGACAGGGCCAGGTCGCCGTAGCCCCGGCGCAGGGCGATTTCCGCCAGCAGCACCTGGTACGCCACCTGGCCAGCCGGAAGCTCGGCGGCAGAGGTGGGCACGGCCGCCGGAGCCCGGGGCGCCCGCTCGGCCTTGGCCGCCCGGGATTTGGCCACGGGGGCGGGGGCGGCATCGGCGGCAAGGGCACCATTGGCGGCCAGGGCGGCGACCAGGACAGCGAGGGGGATCATTTTCATGGCAGTGTCAGTCACCGGGGAGGAGACCGCGTTAGAAGCTTTCGCTTAAGATTAGTGCCGCATGTTAGGCAGTTTTCCAGGGCGCCACAAGCGGGCGGCCGTGCCGCTTACATCCGCTCGCAACACTTTACCAATCCATACATCCGCTCATTCATCCACTTTTCGCCATGCCCGAACTCCCCGAAGTCGAAGTCAGCCGCCTCGGCCTCCTGCCCTACCTGCCCGGCCAGGTGCTGCAGGGCGTCAGCCTGCGGGCTCCGCGCCTGCGTCACGAACTGTCGCCGGCCCTGGCCGAACGCCCCGTGGGCCGCTGCCTGAAGCGGGTGGAGCGGCGCGGCAAGTACCTGCTCTTCGACTTTGAGAGCGAAGGGGGCGGCGGCTGGATCATCCTGCACCTGGGCATGTCCGGCAGCCTGCGCCTGGTCCCGCCCGGCACGCCGCCGGGCAAGCACGATCACGTGGACCTGCACTTTCCCGGCCGCACCCTGCGCTACCGGGACCCGCGCCGCTTCGGCACCCTGCTGTGGGTGGACGGCCCCGTTGTGCTCGACCACCCCCTGCTGGCGCCCCTGGGCGTCGAGCCGCTTAGCGACGCCTTCGACGGCGCCTGGCTGCACCAGGCCCTGCGGCGGCGCCAGGCCCCCATCAAGCAGGTGCTGATGGACGCCCACTGCATCGTCGGCGTCGGCAACATCTATGCGGCGGAAAGCCTCTTCCGGTCCCGCATTTCGCCACTGACGCCGGCCTGCCGCCTCAGCCGCCAGCGCTGCGACAGGCTGGCAGCCACGGTGCGGGAGGTGCTGGCGGAATCCATCGCCGCCGGCGGCAGCAGCGTGCGCGACTACGTGCATAGCGACGGCGGCGCCGGCAGCTTCCAGCTCATCGTCGCCGTCTACGACCGGGAAGGAGAGCCCTGCCAGGTCTGCGGCGGCCCCATCCGCCGCATCACCCAGGGCGGACGCAGCACTTTCTACTGCCCCCGCTGCCAGCGCTGACGCCCCGGCGACCGTCCGTCGCCCCATTTCAACCAGTGCTGGCACAAGCGGCGCCAGCGCGTTGATTTCATTTGGCATTGTGGGGTAGAGTAGCCTCTCCCTTTTTGTCGCCGGTGTCGCCATGCCGAATACCCTTGCCCAGAACTTCGCCGCCTACAGCCAATGGCGGACGCAGCTGTCGGAGTGCATCGAGCACTTCCGCGCCTGGCTGGCGGACAATGAACTGGGCGATGCCCAGAGCGACCTGCGCCTGACCCAGCTGCTCGAGCGCCTCAAGGAAGACCGTCTCAACGTGGCCTTCGTCGCCGAGTTCTCCCGGGGCAAGTCGGAACTGATCAACGCCATCTTCTTCGCCGACTACGGCAACCGCATGCTGCCCTCTTCCGCCGGCCGCACCACCATGTGCCCGACGGAACTGCTGTTTGATGCCGACAAACCCTCCTGCATCGAGCTGCTGCCCATCCACACCCGGGCCACCAATGCCGGCATTTCCGAATACAAGCGCTTCCCCAACGAGTGGGAGACCGTGCCCCTCAACGTGGACTCCCCTGAAGCCATGCAGGACACCCTGCGCCACGTCAGCGAAGTGGTGCGGGTGGACCGGGACACGGCGGAGAAGCTGGGCTTTCCCGTCGGCGACGACGAGGCCGCCACCTACCGCATCGGCGAGGACGGCCTGGTGGAAATCCCCCGCTGGCGCCATGCCGTCATCAACTTCCCCCATCCCCTGCTGCAACAGGGCCTGGTGATCCTGGACACCCCGGGCCTCAATGCCATCGGCGCCGAGCCGGAACTGACCCTGTCCCTGCTGCCCAACGCCCACGCTGTGCTCTTCATCCTGGCCGCCGACACCGGCGTCACCCAGTCCGACCTGGCCATCTGGAAGGACAACATCGGCGCCGGCGGCAACCGCAAGCGGGGCCGCCTGGCGGTGCTCAACAAGATCGACGGCCTCTGGGACGAGCTCAAGAGCGAGGCCGAGATCCAGGCCGAAATCGCCCGCCAGGCCGACAGCTGCGCCTCCATCCTGGGCCTGCCCCAGGAGCAGGTGTTCCCTGTCTCCGCCCAGAAGGCCCTGGTGGCCAAGATCAACGGCGACGACGCCCTGCTGCAGCGCTCCCGCCTGCCGGAACTGGAACGGGCCCTCTCCGAGGAGCTGATCCCGGCCAAGCAGGACATCGTGCGTGACAACACCGAGGCCGAGTTCGGCGAACTGCACGCCCGCATGCGCGCCCTGCTGGACTCCCGCATGCGGGGCCTGAAGGAACAGCTGACCGAACTGACCGAGCTGAAGGGCAAGAACAAGGGCGTCGTGGAATACATGATGGCCAAGATCAAGACCGAGAAGGAAGAGTTCGAATCGGGCCTGCAGCGCTACTACGCCGTGCGCAGTGTCTTCTCCACCCTGACCAACAACCTCTTCGCCCATCTGGGCCTGGACGCCCTGCGCAGCCTCACCCACGAGACCCGGGACGCCATGCAGGCGGCCACCTTCTCCCGGGGCCTGTCCGCGGCCATGGACCGCTTCTTCCGCACCTCCAAGGAGAACGTGCAGAAGTCCGGCAAGGAGATCGGTGAAATCCTCTCCATGATGGAGGCCATTTACAAAAAGTTCAGCGTCGAGCACGGGCTCAAGCTGGGTTCGCCGACCCAGTTCAACCTGCTGCGCTACGAGAAGGAGCTGGAGCGTCTGGAGCAGTGGTGCAACACCCACCTCAACACCATGTTCCAGCTGCTGACCCACGAGAAGGGCAACGTCACCCAGAAGTTCTTCGAGGAAGTGGCGGTGCAGGTGCGCCGCGCCTTCGAGCACGCCAACCGGGACGTGGAAATCTGGCTGAAAGCAGTCATGGCCCCCATGGAGACCCAGGTGCGGGAACACCAGATCCAGCTGAAGCGCCGCCTGGAAAGCATCAAGCGCATCCACCAGGCCACCGACACCCTGGAAGACCGCATCGGCGAACTGAACCACATGGAAGCTGCCCTGCTGGCCCAGATCGACACCCTGCAGACCCTTGGCAACGATCTCCAGGCCCTGCTGCACCCCCAGGGGGAAGGCCTCCAGGCCGCCGCCTGACGCACGCCGTGCGGACAATAAAAAAGCCACGGCATGCCGTGGCTTTTTTATTGGAACCGTCACCGGCCCGGAGAAGGCTCAGGCGCGCTTGTTGCCGGTCAGCTTCTCGTACTTGCTCCACAGCTGGTCTTCGCTTTCGACCACGTCCGGGTTCTTGGGGATGCAATCCACCGGGCACACTTCAACGCACTGGGGGGTGTCGTAGTGGCCGACGCACTCGGTGCACTTGCTGGGGTCGATCTGATAGATCTCTTCGCCCTGGGAGATGGCCTCGTTGGGGCACTCCGGCTCGCACACGTCACAGTTGATGCATTCGTCGGTAATCATCAAAGCCATAGCTGCTTTCCTTCATTCAAGATAGTTCGGAGACTTTTTTCGCCGCCAGCCGCTTCTCCACGACCGGCTGGACGAACTTGCTGACATCCCCCCCCAACCGGGCGATCTCGCGCACCATGGTGGCGGAAATGAACATGTACTGCTCCCCAGGCGTCAGGAATACTGTTTCGACCTCGGGATACAGATTACGGTTCATCCCCGCCATCTGGAATTCGTATTCAAAGTCGGACACCGCCCGCAAACCGCGGATGATGACCTTGGCGCCTTGCTGGTGGAGGAAATCCATCAGCAGGCAAGAAAAACCTTTCACTTCCACGTTGCCATAGGGCGCCAGGATTTCCTGGGCCATGGCGACCCGGTCTTCCAGGCCGAAGAACGGGCGTTTGTTCGGGCTGTCGGCCACGGCCACGATGACCCGGTCGAACAGGCTGGAGGCACGCCGGACCAGATCCTCGTGCCCCTTGGTCAGGGGGTCGAAGGTTCCCGGGTAGATCGCCAGTCGGTTATTCAGCATCGGCATTGTTCCGCGCCATAAGGTGGTAGAAGACCTGCCCGGCCTTGCCGCGCTTCACTGTGGCCCAGTCGCCCAGGCTTTCCAGGGGCTTTTCCGCTTCGGCGTAAATCACGCCGTCTTCCTTCAGCACCCGGGACAGGAGGGGTTCCAGTTTTTCCAGCCAACCGAGATGGTAGGGCGGATCGAGGAACACCAGATCGAAACGCAGCTCCGTAGAGGCGACGAATTTTAGCGCATCTTCCCGGATTATCTGCAAATTTTCCCCTTGCAGCAGGGCGGCGTTGTCTTTCAGGGCCGCAAAGGCCTTGGGCGACCGCTCCACCAGGACGGAGCGGGCGGCTCCGCGGGAGGCCGCCTCGAAACCCAGGGCGCCGCTGCCGGCAAAGAGATCCAGGCAGTTCCAGCCCGTCAGGTCCTGGCCCAGCCAGTTGAAGAGGGTTTCCCGCACCCGGTCCGGCGTCGGCCGCAGGCCTTCGCCGTCGGGGAAGGACAGCACCCGGCGGCGCCACTCGCCGCCGATGATGCGCACCACGTTGTTGCCCGCCCGGGCCCGGGCGGCGCCGGCCCGGCCGGCCGGCTGCGGTCCGGGGCGGGCCATCAGTCGGCAGCCACCTTGACCGTCACCAGGTGCTGGGGCAGCACGTGGCGCTGGAAGGCGGCCTTGATGTCGGCGGCGCTGACCTTCTCCACCTTGGCGGCGTAGGTGTCCAGGTAGTCCAGGGGCAGGCCGTAGAAGCCGATCACCGCCACGTTGTCGAGCAGCTTGCGGTTGCTGTCCAGGCGCAGGGGGAAGCTGCCGACCATGTTGTCCTTGGCCGCTTTCAGCTCCTTCTCGGTGACGCCCTTGGCGAGGAACTCCTGCAGCACCTCATTGACCACCTTGAGGGCGTCGCCGGCCTGGGCCCGCTTGGTCTGCAGGCCGATCTGGAAGGGACCCCGGGCCACCATGGGGGCGAAATAGCTGTAGGTGCTGTAGGCGTAGCCCCGGGCATCGCGTACTTCCTTGAGCAGGCGGGAAACGAAGCCGCCGCCGCCAAGGACGTAGTTGCCCACCTGCAGGGCGTAGAAGTCCGGATCGCCCCGGGGAATGGCGGGCAGGCCGAGCAGGAGGTGGGACTGGGTGGCCGGATGGGGCACCGACACCACCCGGCCCTGGGGCAGGCTGGCCGCCGGGATGGGGGCAGCCGGACCACCGGCGGGCAGACCGGCCGTCAGCTTCTCGGCAATGGCTTCGGCCTCGCTGCGGGAGAGGTCGCCCACCAGGGTGACGCTGGCCTTGGCGGCGTTGTAGTTGGCGCGCCAGAAGGACTCCACATCGGCCCGGGTCAGGCTTTCCAGGGACTCGGGGGTGGATACCCGGCCATAGGGATGATCCGGGTAGAGGGCCTGCCAGAAGGCCCGGCTGGCCAGCACTTCAGGCTTGGTCAGGGCGTCCCGCAGACCGGCCACGGCGCGCACCTGCTCCCGCTGCAGCACCGCCTCGGGGAAGCGGGGTTGCTGCAGCACCAGACGCATGATTTCCAGGGCGCCGTCCCGGGTTTCCCGGGCCGCCAGGGTGCGCAGGCTCAGGCTGGCCCGGTCCTGGTCGGCACCGCCGCCCAGGTTGGCGCCCAGGTCGGCCAGGCGGTTGGAAATGGCGGTCTCGTCCAGGTCGCCGGCACCTCCGTCGAGCAGGCCGTGGGTGAAGCCGGCCAGGCCCGACTTGCCGGCCGGGTCCCGGGAGCTGCCGGCGGCAAAGTCCACCTGCACGTCCACGATGGGCAGGGCATGGTTTTCGACGAAATAGACCCGGGCGCCGGAGGGGGCAACCCAGTGCTCGATGGTGACCCCGGCCTGGGCGGCAGAGCCCAGCAGGGCGGCGGCAAAGAGCAGGAAGTTAGGCAGTCGCATCATGGTCTCCTCGATCAGTGGCGCACGCCGGCGGGGGCGCGGCGGCGGGGAGCATCGGCCAGGGGCTGGGGTTCCAGCAGGCCCACGGTGAGGCTGTCGTCGCTGAAATACTGCTTGGCCACCCGCTGCACGTCGGCAGCGGTGACGGCCTGGAGCTTTTCGATCATGCGCTCCACGGACTTGTAGGAGAGGCCGACGATCTCCATCTGGCCGATCTCCATGGCCTGGGCGAACATGGAGTCCCGCTTGTACACCTGGCTCGCCACCAGCTGGGCGCGGGCCCGCTTCAGCTCTTCCTCGCTGACGCCGTCGGCGGCGATGCGCGCCACTTCGGCCTTGAGGGCGGCCTCCAGCTCGGCCGGGGTATGGCCCTCGGCGGGCGTGCCCAGCATGAGGAAGAGGGAGGGGCCGCGGCTGCTGTTGTCGTAACCCGAGCCCACGGACTGGGCCAGACGCTGGTCCTTCACCAGGTGCTGAGTGAGGCGGGCGCCGTCGTGGCCGTCCAGCACCGCACCGAGCATTTCCAGGGCGTAGGGGTCGCTGTCCTTGTTCACGTCGCGCAGGGTCGGCGCCTTCCAGGCCAGCAGCACCTGGGGCAGTTCCGCCGGGCCCTTCACGGTAACGCGGCGAATGCCCTTCTGGGGCGCCTCGGCAATGGGCTTGCGCGCGGGCAGGGCGCGGGGCTTGAGCTGGCCGTAGGTCTTTTCCGCCTGGCGGAAGACCGCTTCGTGGTCCACATCACCCACCACCACAAGGGTGGCGTTGTTGGGCACGTACCACTGCTGGTACCAGTGGCGCAGGTCGGCGGCGGTCATCTGCTCCAGGTCCGCCATCCAGCCGATCACCGGCCGGCGGTAGGGATGGGCCGAGTAGGCCACGGCGTTGAGGGCCTCGAACAGCAGGGACTGGGGATTGTCGTCGGTGCGCATGCGCCGCTCTTCCATGATCACCTGGATTTCCTTGGCGAATTCCTTCGGGTCCAGGGTCAGGTGGCCCATGCGGTCCGCCTCCAGGGCCATCATCTCAGGCAGTTTCTGCTTGGGAATCTGCTGGAAGTAGGCGGTGTAGTCGTAGTTGGTGAAGGCGTTGTCGCGGCCACCGGCGGCCGCCACCCGTTTGTTGAACTCGCCCGGGCCGACCTTGGGCGTGCCCTTGAACATCATGTGCTCCAGGGCATGGGCGACGCCGGAGGTGCCGTCCACCTCGTCCATGCTGCCCACCTTGTACCAGACCATGTGCACCGCCGTGGGGGCACGCCGGTCTTCCTTGACGATGACCTTGAGGCCGTTCTTCAGGGTGGTTTCATAGGGATTGGCCAGGACGGCGCCAATGGGGAGCAGGCCCAGCAGCAGGGCCAGGAGTCTCGATTTTCTGGGGATCATGGTTCGCTTCCGAAATGAAATGCCCCGCAGGGCCATGAACGGGCGAATTCGGCAACGTCCTCGGGGGACGCTTGGGCTAAAATTCGGATTTTCCTGCGGCGCATCTTACCGAGCCGCCCTCCCCCTGTCAGCCCTGACAGCCCGGGAACGAACTTAGAACGGAACCCCGCATGTTTGGTTTCTTGAAAAAATCCGACAAAGACCAGGACGCCACGCCCGCCACCGCAGCCGCCGTGGCGCCGGTGCCGGAGCCCCTGGACAAGCCGCTCTCCTGGCGCGAGCGCCTTTTCGCCGGCCTCTCCCGCACCCGCTCCCAGCTTGGCGGCAAGCTCAAGTCCGTCTTTGCCCGAGGCAAGGTGGACGACGAACTGCTGGAAGAACTGGAGACCCTGTTGCTGACCAGCGACGTGGGCATGGACGCCACCATGCACCTGCTCGACGAACTGAAGCGCCGCGCCAAGCAGGACAAGCTGGAAGGCGCCGCCGCCATCCAGCAGGCCCTGGCCGACACCCTGGCCCAGATGCTGGCGCCCCTGGAAGCGCCCCTGCAGGTGGATAGCCACAAGCCCTTCGTGATCATGATTGCCGGGGTCAACGGCGCCGGCAAGACCACCTCCATCGGCAAGCTGGCCAAGTACTTCCAGAGCCAGGGCAAGAGCGTGCTGCTGGCCGCCGGCGACACCTTCCGCGCCGCTGCCCGGGAACAGCTGATGACCTGGGGCGAGCGCAACAACGTCACGGTCATCGCCCAGGAATCCGGCGACCCGGCGGCCGTGGTCTTCGATGCCATCGCCGCCGCCAAGGCCCGGGGCATCGACGTGGTGCTGGCCGACACCGCCGGCCGCCTGCCCACCCAGCTGCACCTCATGGAAGAGATCGCCAAGGTGCGCCGGGTGATCCAGAAGGCCGACCCCACCGGCCCCCACGAGGTGATGCTGGTGCTGGATGCCAACATCGGCCAGAACGCCCTGGCCCAGGTGAAGGCCTTCGACAAGTCCATCAACGTCACCGGCCTGGTGCTGACCAAACTGGACGGCACCGCCAAGGGCGGCGTCATCGCCGCCATCGCCCGCCAGTGTCCCAAGCCGGTGCGCTTCATCGGCGTCGGCGAAGGCATCGACGACCTGCGCCCCTTCGTCGCCCGGGACTTCGTGGACGCCCTCTTCGGCGAGTAAGCTCAGGACCGTCATGATCTCCTTCTCCGCGGTACACAAGCGCTACCCCACCGGCTACGAAGCCCTGCGGGGCGTGAGTTTCGACATCGAGGCGGGGGAGCTGGTGTTCATCACCGGCCACTCCGGCGCCGGCAAGACCACCCTGTGCAAGCTGGCCGCCGCCATCGAGCGCCCCACCTCGGGCAGTGTGGTGGTGAACGGGCAGAACCTGGCAGCCCTGCGCAAGAGCGCCATTCCCTACGTGCGGCGCAACTTCGGCCTGGTCTTCCAGGACCAGAAGCTGCTCTTCGACCGCACCGTACTCGACAACGTGCTGCTGCCCCTGGCCATCGTCGGCCTCTCCCCCAAGGAAGCCGGCAAGCGGGCCCGGGCGGCCCTGGACAAGGTGGGCCTGCTGGAACGGGAGAAGGCCAACCCCATCGCCCTCTCCGGCGGCGAACAGCAACGGCTGGCCATCGCCCGGGCGGTGGTGAACCGGCCCGCCATCCTCCTCGCCGACGAGCCCACGGCCAACCTGGACACGGATTCCGCCGGCGAAGTGATGGAGCTGTTCAAGGCCTTCCACCAGGTCGGCGTCACCGTCATCCTCGCCACCCACGACACCCAGTGGGTGCGCCACCTGAATCCCCGGGTCCTGTGGGTCGAACACGGCCAGGTGCGGGCCCCCGGCGAACGCCCGGAAGGACAAGCATGAACGCCTGGCTCACCCAACACCTGTCGGCCCTCCAGGGCGCCTGGCAGCGGCTTGCCGCCTCGCCCCTCAACACCGTGCTGTCCCTGCTGGTGATCGGCATCGCCCTGACCCTGCCCGCCGCCGGCGTGGTGGTCCTGGACAACCTGCGCCAGGCCGCCGCCGGCGTCGCCAGCACCCAGCAGATCAGCGTCTTCCTCAGCCCCGAGGCCAGCCGCAAGGAGGCCACGGAGATGGAATCCCGCCTGCGCCAGGAGGTCTCCGGCAGCATCGTCTTCGTGCCCCGGGAAGATGCCCTGAAGCGCCTCCAGGGCACCGCCGGCATGGCCGAACTGGTGGCCAGCCTGCCGCGCAACCCCCTGCCCGACGCCTTCATCGTGGAACCGCGCAACGCCGCACCGGAACAGCTGGAAGCCCTGGCCAAGACCCTCTCGGCCTGGCCCAAGGTCGCCCACGTACAGCTGGATTCGGCCTGGATCAAGCGTTTCGACGCCTTCCTGCGCCTCGGCCGGCTGGCCGTGCTGCTGCTGGCCGCCGCCTTCGCCGCCGCCCTGGTGGCCGTCACCTTCAACACCATCCGCCTGCAGATCCTGGCCCAGGCCGACGAAATCGAAGTGGCCAAGCTGATCGGCGCCACCGACGGTTTCATCCGCCGCCCCTACTACTACTTCGGCGCCCTCCAGGGCATCCTCGGCGGTCTCATCGCCATGCTCCTGGTCAGCGCCGCCGTGGCCGTCCTCTCCGGGCCGGTCAGCCAGCTGGCCAGCCTCTACGCCACCGCCTTCCGCCTGCACGGCCTGGGCCTCGACCACTCCCTGCTGCTGCTCGGCGTCGGCGCCCTCCTCGGCTGGCTCGGCGCCCAGCTCTCGGTAGGCCTCTACCTGCGGCAGATCGAACCGAAGTAAGAGGCGGGAGGGCGCCGGCCACCGGCCGCCCTCCCCGCTTCGACCGCCGTCGGGCCAGCCCGTTTTCCCCTCCCCATTGCGACGCCGCCTCCCCGAGGCTATCCTCCGCCCCGGCGGTCGGTGTACCGCCACCATTTTTCAGCGGCCAGGCCGCTTTTAAGCTGCGGTGCCATCCCCATCGCGGCGGCTTTGTTTTGGGGAGTCTGTCATGTCCTTTTCCCGTCGTAACTTCCTGGCGACTGCCGGTGCCCTGGGCGCAGGTGTCGTCTCCCGGGCCCATGCCGGCAACCTGGTGTTGCCCTCCCTCGGCGCCGAACTGCTGCCGCCGCCCAAGGGCAAGCGCGTCGTCGTCTGCGGCGGCGGCTGGGGCGGCCTCACCGTGGCCCGCTACCTGCGCAAGCTGGACCCGTCCGTCGAAGTGGTACTGATCGAACGCAACCCGGTGTTCTGGTCCTGTCCCATGAGCAACAAGTGGCTGGTGGACATCGTCGGCACCGACCTGCTGGTGCACGACTACCTGACCGTGGCGAAGAAATTCGGCTACCAGTTCCTGCAGTCCGAGATCGTCGGCATCGAGCGGGACAGGAAGAAGGTCATCACCGGCCAGGGCGCCATCGGCTACGACTACCTGGTGCTGGCCCCCGGCATCCGTTACCAGTACGAAGCCTGGTTCGGCGACGACCGCAAGACCATCAACTACACCAAGGCCAACTACCCGGCGGCCTACATCCCCAGCGCCGAGCACATCACCCTGAAGAAGAAGCTGCACAGCTTCAAGGGCGGCGACTTCGTCACCGTGCTGCCGCCCCCGCCCCACCGCTGCCCGCCCTCCCCCTACGAGCGGGTGTGCATGATGGCCTGGCACCTGAAGCAGCACAAGATTCCCGGCCGCATCGTCCTGCTCGACCCCAAGCCGGCCCCCACCCCCATCGGCATCGGCTTCAAGCAGGCCTTCGACGAGTTGTACAAGGACCAGGTACTGTACGTGCCCAACGCCACGGTGAAGGAGGTGGACCCGTACAACAAGCAAGTGAAGACCGCCGCCGGCGACTTCAAGTTCGAGGACGCCATCCTCATGGCGCCCCACCGGGCCGGCGACCTGGTATGGATGGCCGACCTCATCGGCCAGGACGACAAGGGCCAGGCCACCGGCTGGGCCGACCAGCACAACGTGGGCCTGCACAGCGCCAAGGACCCCAATGTGTGGATCATCGGCGATGCCGTGGGCAAGGCCTCGGAACTGTTCGGCTGGTACCCCAAGAGCGGCCACGTGGCCAACCGCCTCGGCCGCATCGCCGCCCGCCAGATCGTGAACCGCATGCAGGGCAAGGACTTCGACAAGCTGCTGCCGGACAACCTGTGCTACATGTTCGTCAACGGCAACCCCATCGAGGCCATCCTGGTGGACTTCCAGTACAAGTTCAACGCCGAGGGCAAGATCGTGCAGACGGTGAAGGAATACCACGAGCACGACGTCAACCTGGCCAAGGAAGACTTCGTCTGGTTCGAAGGCATGGCGGAGGATTTCCTGGACCGGGGCTGACGCTCAGCCTGTTCGCAGCAACAAAAAAGGCGCGGATATCCGCGCCTTTTTTGTTGGAGACTTTGGGCGTGTTCCAGTTGAGCACTCTAACGTTGTAAATCACCGGACGCAGGCAAGCGCAGCTTGCCGTAGGTCCGGTGGATTGGAATGTTGGGCATCGTGGACACTCTGACTGTGATCGTTGGGAAATACTGGCCGCTGCCAGAAGTAAGGCCAGTCGTCGAAGTGCATGACTTCGTTGCCATCAATGAGAAGCGTGTAACACGGCTCGACCGGGAAGTCGTTGATGCGAACTTGCCACGTTTGACCACTGACCGCTGCCTCGAATACGACGTTCTCTTCGCCGGTAGCGGTTTTCCAGCCAGCCTCCATACATAATTCAGGGTGTTGAGACCAACCGTTGGCTACGTCAAAAGGGACTCTGCGCATAGTGTTGCCTTGTATGTTCATTCCACCGATTCCATAAAAGAATCGGAGTAATCGCCGGGGTTTATGCCCCGGCGGGTTTTGGGGCGTGGCAGCTCGTTGAAGCCAGGGGTCGTGAACCCGTACGTTAGCGTTGAGCGCCACGCCTGCTTGTCTTTTAACCCGAACAGTTGCTGGGGCCATGAGCCCGGATTTGCAAGGTAGGGTGGCTGACATGATAAATGAATCATTTGTAGGA